>Ga0302127_10000106_pt1 | contig 37484 bp, 34 predicted proteins | sample CB4_SCM_MG_FD_204452 | JGI IMG/M metagenome (GOLD analysis project Ga0302127, IMG submission 204452) | Marine microbial communities from Western Arctic Ocean, Canada - CB4_SCM | ecosystem: Environmental > Aquatic > Marine > Oceanic | place: Canada: Western Arctic Ocean | collected 2017-09-24
CCACATCTGTTTGGCGCACCAAAGCCGGCGGAATTCACCTCATTGGCACCAGCCGAACTTACCGCACAGTTTGCCATAGTTTCACTTGGGTTATTAGCAATATTCTGGCTACTTCTAGGCTGGTGTACAGGCTGTTTATTTAAGCGCCTTAGCCCACGCCGCACTGGCGTTGCATGAGCGAGCCACTGATATCACTCATTTTAGGCGGCGCACGATCGGGCAAGTCTGCATACGCAGAAAAATACGCCTCCAGCTTGTGTGATATGCCTTTATATCTGGCTACCGCGCAGCCAAACGATCTGGAGATGACCCAGAGAATCGCCGAGCATCAAGCGCGGCGTAATCAGAATTGGCTCCTTGTTGAAGAACCTCTCAATATCGTGGGTACTATTCAAGCAGCTGGTGCAGGCAGAACTATATTGGTCGAATGCCTCACGCTCTGGCTGGCCAATTTAATGCATGCCGAACGTAATATTCCAGACTCTATCAGCGAACTTGTTGCCGGCCTTGATCAAACTCGCGCAAACGTGGTGCTAGTCGCCAATGAAGTCGGGCTTTCCATCGTGCCGGATCATCCATTGAGCCGGAAATTTCGCGACCATGCAGGCAATCTCAATCTTCATGTCGCAGCAGTCGCCCATGATGTCGTATTCGTGGCTGCTGGATTACCTTTGTTTCTCAAGCGCGCGGGGAAGGCCTTATATGAATAAAGTGGTAAAAATTCCTACAACGGTTGTTACCGGATTTCTAGGTGCGGGTAAAACGACACTTATAAGTCACATGTTAAAGACAGCAAACAGGCGAATCGCGCTAATCATTAATGAATTCGGCGATGTTGGAATAGATGGTGATGTCCTCAAATCGTGCACTAATGGTGCATGTGGAGCAGATGATATTGTCGAACTTTCTAATGGCTGTATTTGTTGTACGGTCGCTGATGATTTCATTCCCACCATGAACGCTCTTATTGATCGCACCGACCCGCCTGAGCACATTGTCATCGAAACCTCCGGACTCGCGCTACCACAGCCGCTGATACGCGCTTTCAACTGGCCGGACATTAGAACAAGAGTGACAATAGACGGTGTCATTACAGTTGCCGATGGCCATGCGCTTAGTAATGGCGGGATGACCTCAGATCCTATGGCGCTTGAAGCACAGCGGCGAGCCGACCCTTCGCTTGATCATGATGACCCGATTGAAGAGGTGTTTGAAGATCAGCTGGTGGCGGCTGATCTTGTTGTTGTCTCAAAGACCGACCTTATTTCAGCGGAAGATCTTGAGAGAGTTATTAGTGATCTGGCTTCCAAGACACGCAATGGTACTGGGATTGTTTCCTGTTCGGGGGGTCAGGCTGATCCGGCGGTGCTCATCGGCCTTAATGCGACAGTCGAAAATGATCTTAGCACGCGCACAGGCCATCACGAGGAAGGCGAGGAGCACGATCACGATGATTTTGAAACATTCGTCATTGAGTTCTCTACATTCCCAAGCCGAAATGCACTGGAAAATGCAGTCCGCAACGCAACCAAGTGCCCTAGTCTATTGCGGCTGAAAGGATTTGCAGCGCTTGATGACCACGACATGCGTCTTGTCGTTCAAGCCGTAGGCCCTCGGGTTGATAGCTGGTTTGACCGGGACTTCAGATCCGGTGAAGAGCACAAAACTAGACTCGTTGCCATCGGCCTCAAAGGGCTTGATCGCCAGAATATAATATCAATCATGCAGCAGGACTTGCCAGGCCAATGCATCTATTAGCTACGACCCAGGGCCTGATCGATGATGGCTTGTCCGCAGTAGATCTCAAACAATCTCCGGGCGATATTGTATTCCTATCAACCGCCGACACAGATCTTTCAACCCTAGCGCTGGCACATCAGAATTTAGGCTCTTCCGCACCCAACATTCGCATCGCCAACCTCAATCAATTGCGTCACCCTATGTCGATCGACCTTTATGTTGAACGCACGCTAGCCGGTGCAAAACTGATCATTGCCCGGCTACTTGGCGGTCAGTCATATTGGCCTTACGGGGTAGAGGAACTGACCAGATTATCACGTGAAAATAGCGTACTTCTGGTACTGCTTCCTGGTGATGTGCAGCCCGAAGAGGAGCTCAACCGTCTTTCCAATGTGCGCCCAGACGCCTACCTAACCATGTTTGAGTATTTCCGTCACGGTGGCCTTACCAATATCACAAATTCGATCAAATTCGCCGAACACCTGATTTGTGGAACGCCACTGCCTGATCCGGCGCGCCCAGCGCTTGCCGCCGGACTTTATTGGCCGTGCTGCGAGCAACCCTCGCTTGAGGATATCCAAGATCAATGGATATTGGAGCGCCCAGTTGCTGCAATTACATTTTACCGCGCATTGATGCTCAGCAGTCAAACCAGTGCTATCGACGCCCTCATCGAAGCATTAGCACAGCAGGGCCTCAATGCCCTGCCCGTCTATGCACAAAGCTTCAAAAACCGCACCTGTGCAGCAATTACAGAACGGTTTTTTAAGACTTCCAGTCCGTCAATCGTGGTCAACTGCACTGGCTTTGCCCTCACCAAACTTGGATCTAACGGAGCCAGCTCTGTGTTTGATTCTGGTACGCGACCGGTTCTGCAGGCTATGTTTGCAGGGATTGACCGGGCTACCTGGACAACATCAACGCGTGGGCTGGGTGCGCGAGATATCGCAATGAACGTTGCCCTTCCGGAAGTGGATGGACGCATTATCACTCGCGCCATCGCATTTAAACAAGAAATACGGTTCGACACCGCCATTCAGGCATCGGTTGTTACCCATGCGCCCGATCTCAATCGCACAGCTTTTGTGGCTGCTCTTGCAGCGGCATGGGTGCGCCTTGCCACGACTCCCAAGGATCGGCGGCGGGTTGCGATCGTTCTTGCCAATTATCCAAATCGTGATGGCCGTATCGGTAACGGTGTTGGACTCGACACGCCAGCAAGTGTTGCCTCCTTAACAAAGGAAATGGGCACGAGGCAATACCGCATCGGCGGTGCACCCACCGACGGTAGAGCGCTAATGCAACTCATCCTATCTGGTCCAACAAATGCTATCAAAGTTTCCTCGATCTCCACTGGAGAAACCCTAAGTCTTGAAACCTATCAGGCATTTTTTAATGGGCTTCCTGACTCGGTTCAAAGCGCTGTCTGTGCTCGGTGGGGTGATCCACAAGACGATATTTTCGTACGCGATGGCTATTTCCATCTGGCCATTCACCGATTTGAGAACCTCATAATCGCTATCCAGCCAGCTCGTGGATATAACGTCGATCCAAAAAAGACCTATCACGATCCAGATCTGGTGCCACCGCACGCCTATTTCGCGTTTTATGCTTGGATTCGCAACACATTTCAGGCCCATGCTATTATTCAGGTTGGCAAGCACGGCAATCTTGAATGGCTGCCAGGAAAAGCATTGTCGCTCAGCGATGCATGCTTCCCAGAAGCTGCCCTCGGCCCTCTACCAGTCATTTATCCCTTCATCGTCAATGACCCTGGCGAGGGAACCCAGGCAAAACGGCGCACCTCATCAGTCATCATCGACCACCTTACCCCTCCTCTTACCCGGGCTGAGACCTATGGACCTCTGCGCGAATTAGAGGTTTTGCTCGATGAGTACTATGAGGCAAGTCTGGTCGACCAGAGACGATCAAAGGAACTAAAGAAGCAGATATTCGAACACGCTGCCGTCAGCGGTCTTGACCGAGATTGCAAAATAGAGGGTCAAAGTGATGACGGGGCGCTTTCGGCGCTTGATGCCCATTTGTGCGATCTAAAAGAATTGCAAATCAGAGACGGGTTGCATATTCTAGGCAACATTCCAACTGGCAGCGCACTCAACCGGTACCTAATAGCACTCACCCGAGTTCCGCGGGCGGGAAACACCCCCGGTGATGCCTCGATTATCCGTGCGATTGCAGCAGATCTTGGCCTTACCTTTGATCCACTGTCGTGCGATCTGGCATCTAATTGGAGCGGAAAACGTCCGCCAGAGCTTTCAAATATTACCTCAGATAACTGGCGCAGTACAGGAGATACGCTAGAGCGTATCGAAATACTTGCCGAAAAACTTATCGCAGAACAATGTGCCCCAGCTCCAGAATGGTCCTCTACACAGGCAGTTCTAGAAACAATCAACACTGTGCTCCGTCCAGCTATTACCGAAAGCGGGAGTGGTGAGATCAACGGTATATTCAAAGCCCTTGATGGTGGGTTTGTTAATCCCGGCCCATCTGGCGCGCCAAGTAGAGGGCGCGCGGATGTTCTGCCAACGGGTCGCAATTTTTATTCGCTCGATAGCCGGTCAGTACCAACCGAGACAGCATGGATGCTCGGCGAGAAATCAGCCCGATTTCTCGCCGAGGACTTTCGCCAACGCAACGGATCGTGGCCACAACATTTGGCGTTGTCTGCATGGGGCACTGCCAATATGCGTACCGGCGGTGATGACATTGCCCAAGCACTAGCTCTGATCGGAGCTCGGCCTCTCTGGGAGCGCGCATCAGGTCGAGTAACTGGATTTGAAATTCTACCCATCGCCGAGCTATCTAGGCCGCGCATCGATATTACCCTGAGGGTCTCAGGCTTTTTTCGTGACGCTTTCCCCACGCAGATTGAGTTATTCGATAGTGCCGTGCGCGCAATCGGGGCCCTTAACGAAGGGAAAAACGACAATCCTCTAGCCGCACGCATGCAGCACGATCGGCAGGCACTCGAAGCATCTGGAATGGATAAAGTGGATGCTAAGCGGCATGCTGGCTATCGAGTGTTTTCATCCATGCCTGGCGCGTATGGCGCTGGTCTTCAGGCTTTAATCGACGAAAATATCTGGGAGATACGCGAAGATTTTGCAAACGCATATGTTTCCTGGAGTGCGTACGCCTACGGCGCCGGATCAGAGGGCGAAGCTGTTGGCGAGCTCTTTACAACGCGCCTATCTCATATCGAAGCCGTGGTACACAATCAGGATAACCGCGAACATGACCTGCTAGATTCTGATGATTACTACCAGTTTGAAGGTGGCTTGAGCGCTGCGGTAGAGCAAGCGAGCGGTGTACGCCCTCTCATCTATCACAATGATCATTCGCGTCCAGAACAACCTAAAATTCGTACGCTAGAAGACGAGATCGCACGGGTCGTGCGCGCGCGCGCGGTTAATCCAAAATGGATCGCAGGTGTCATGCGACATGGCTATAAAGGCGCGTTCGAACTGGCCGCTACGGTAGACTATCTCTACGCTTTTCAGGCTACGACCGGGGCTGTGGCCGATCATCATTTTGATCTTATCTTTGACGCCTATCTTGGTGATCTCACAGTGCGAAATTTTATTGCCCAGGAGAACCCGCCAGCACTTTTAGAAATGGCTGATCGCTTTCGCGATGCCTTAAGACGAGGTCTTTGGCATCCAAGAGCCAATCACATCTATGATATCTTAGAGAACATCAAGAAAGCATAGGATCAATGGTAAAAGTAAATTTGAGCGAAGAACAACTTAATGCCCGTCATGCAGAAAAAATGCGCCGCAAGAAGGAGGTTCGCGACAAGATACTTTCCACCAAAACGATCGAGAAGGGTTTGGTGATTGTTCACACCGGCAAGGGCAAAGGAAAGTCTACCGCTGCTTTCGGCTTAGTCCTACGCGCACTTGGAAACTCCATGAAAGTAGCCATTGTTCAATTTGTAAAAGGCAAGTGGGAAACCGGCGAGCGGGCAGCCCTTTCCAAATTTGATGGTCAAGTTACAATCTCTACTATGGGCGAGGGCTTTACCTGGGAGACCCAGGATCGTCAGCGCGACATTGCGGCAGCAAAAGCAGCCTTCGAACGGGCCAAGGAATTCATCCGTGATGATGAGCACGACATGGTGCTACTTGATGAACTCAACATTGTACTGCGTTATGACTACCTTTCTGTCAGTGATGTGGTGGACCTGATTAACTCCAAGCCTAAGAATAAACATATCATTATCACCGGACGTAATGCCAAGGAGGAGGTCATCGAGGCGGCCGACCTAGTGACCGACATGACCATGATCAAACATCCCTTCCGCTCCGGGGTGAAGGCTCAGGCTGGAATTGAGTTTTAGCGTCCTCAGAGCAATGTGCCAATATCTGAAACCAAAGCTATACTGATGCCTTTACCTCCAGCACTGATGTTGCAAGGGACTGGCTCGAGTGTCGGTAAATCTCTGATAGTAGCCGGACTCTGCCGGCTCTATTCACAGCGCGGCATGAACGTGCGGCCCTTCAAGCCGCAAAACATGTCCAATAACGCCGCTGTTGCGGTCGATGGCGGTGAAATCGGTAGGGCTCAAGCATTGCAGGCACGTGCTGCCGGCACGCCCACCAGTGTTCACATGAACCCTGTCCTCCTGAAACCAGAGGCCGGCGGCGGTTCGCAAATCATTGTTCAGGGCTCTCGGCGCCATTCATTGAGTGCGCGCGAATATATCAAGAAAAAATCCCAGCTCATGACGCCAGTGTTACAAAGTCTAGAGCTGCTCGGCACGCAAGCTGATCTCATCATCGCCGAAGGTGCCGGTAGCCCAGCTGAAATAAATCTACGGACTGGTGACATCGCCAACATGGGATTTGCAATTGCTACCGGATTACCGGTGGTTCTGATCGGCGATATCGACCGCGGCGGCGTTATTGCCAGCCTTGTAGGAACCCATGAGGTTCTTGATCCTGGTGACCGGGAGATGGTACGCGGGTTCATCATCAATAAATTTCGTGGTGACATTTCTCTGTTTGATGATGGCATTCGTGAGATCCAGAACAGAACCGGCTGGCCGTGCCTTGGAATCGTCCCCTATTTTAACGAGGCTTCCCACCTACCTCTTGAGGACTCCGCTGATCTGACGAACGCATTGATGAGCAATGGCTCTCACCGGCACACCAGAACTAGACAGACAGTCAAAATAGCCGTCCCAAGACTGCCTAGAATCGCTAACTTCGACGACCTAGATCCGCTGCGCCTTGAGCCAAGTGTTGAACTGAGTCTGGTTGAATCTGGCGAACCACTACCGGGAGATTCAGACCTCATTTTAATTGCAGGCTCGAAGTCGACAATAGATGATCTTGAGGCGCTACGCACAAATGGTTGGGATATTGACATTCTGGCCCATCACCGACGCTACGGCATGGTGCTTGGCATTTGCGGCGGTTATCAGATGCTAGGACGAACTATTGATGATCCAGGTGGGTTGGAGGGGCCAGCTAGAACCTGCAACGGCCTCGGGCTGCTTGATGTTGTAACAAGCATGCAGGGGCAAAAGCAGGTGCGGTTAGTTGAGGCTGAGCACTCCCAAACTGGTCTTAACGTGACAGGATATGAAATCCACCTCGGTCATACCAGCGGCACGGATTGCGCAAGGCCCATGTTTAACATCGCCGGGCGACAAGAAGGCTCAATCTCCAAGGATGGTCTGGTGATGGGAACGCAATTGCACGGCATTTTTGCCAGCGATGAGTTTCGCAGCGCATTTTTAAAACAATTTGGTTCGGCTGGCCGTTCATATTTTGCGTATGAGAACGAAATTGATAGCACGCTTGACCAGCTAGCAGAGCATCTGCAAAAACATCTCGATGTGGACCTAATACTTGAAATTGCAGCTCAGAAAATCAACGCTAGCAACGCATAAAACAACGCATGAGCAATTGATGCCCACATGAGGAGTTTAAGCGCTCGTCGGATATCGCCGGTATCTGCTGTTACTGAGCCGGCGCGGTTCATCCATGCATCATCAATTTCTGTAGCTCCATATTGGCGCGGCCCTGCAAGGGCAATGCCGAGCGAGCCCGCAAATGTGGCTTCTGGCCATCCAGCATTGACTGATCTGTGTTTCGATGCATCTTCGCTCATAGCGCGCAGTGCCCCTCCCGCATCAAAACGAGCAAACATAGTACCTACTAATATGAGCAAAGCGCTCATGCGTGCTGGTATCCAGTTTACAAGATCATCAAGACGCGCAGCTCCCATACCAAAATCAAGATATTTTCTCGAGCGGTACCCGATCATGCTGTCAGCGGTATTGATTGCCTTATAGGCAAACAACCCGGGTAGGCCGAACACCACATACCAGAATGCAGGGGCAACCACACCATCAGAAAAATTCTCAGCCGCGGATTCAATCGCCGCACGGCATACTCCTCTTTCATCCAGCGTGCCGGGATCCCGCCCAACTATATGGGATACAGCGCGTCGACCACCTTCTAGACCCCCAACCTCAATCGCTACAGCTACATCAAGGACATGGTCGTAAAGACCCCGTCCGGCGATGAAGACAGCAACCACAACGGCTTCGAGTAGGGTCGTGCCAGGCGCAATATCTATGATCAACTCAATCAGATATCCGATACTCCAGGATACGATGACAACAGCTACAATAGCGATAACACCCGCAACCTGCTTGCCTGGCGGGAGTGTTTCGTCACTGTTTAGATTGAGGTCCAGCCAATCGATCCCGTGTCCAATCACCACAATTGGATGAGGAATACGTGACCAAATCTTTTGTGGCTCACCAATGACTGCATCGATGATGAGCGCAACAATAAGTGAGAAAAAGTGTGCTTCAATCACCACCTACCTCACTTTCCTTACCAATCTTGGTATAAGAATGCTTGAGCGCATGTTCAAGTTTGGCAAGTTCCCGGTCTGAACCTGGAATACCAAGGCGCAACCAAGTCGAATTAGCAGAAAAAATTCGTGTCCAAATCCCTTGTCTTGCCAGGGACTTATGCACGCGCAGGGCATTGGTACACTCGATCAGCCGAAACAGCGGTGTACCTCCAATGATATTGAGGCCACCCTTATTCACGACCGCATCCAATCTGCGCGCTCTCTCGGCTAGACGCAACCGTGCGGCTTCGATCCAGTTGATGTCAGAAAGCGCTTTTACGCCAATTTCAATAGCAGCGCCAGAGATTGGCCAAGGTCCCAAAAGATCATCAAGCCTACTTACAATCTGAAGCGGCGCGAGGGCAAAACCCAAGCGCAAACCGGGAAACCCAAAAAACTTACCAAATGAACGCAGGATAATCAGCGCGCGATATCCAGCCTCCGACACGAGCGAGCAATGGGGGAGCGCATCGGCAAAGCACTCGTCGATTATCAGAATACCATCGCGCGCGCCTAAATCATCGGCCAGAGTAATAAGATCCCCGCGTGAAAATAGACGACCATCGGGATTGTTGGGATTGGTGATGACTACAACATCAAACTGGTCGGGATTGGGAAGTGCCATCACTTCCTGAACCTGATGTCCATGACGCGACCAGGATGCCGCATGCTCGCTATAGGTGGGTGATACGACCGCAACTCGCGCTATACCATCACTGATTTTAGGCAAAACATTGATCAATGCTTGGGTGCCTGGCGCGCAGGAAATATGTGCACTCTCGCCTGCCCCATAAGCTTTCAGCGCGATAGTAGCCAGGGCCGTCTGGCGTGCCTTGGAAGGTAACTGCCTCCATGCCTCACTACTAATCTCTGGCATATCATAGGGATAGGGACTGATGCCTGTTGAAAGATCAATCCAGCCATCTGAGGGAAGCCCGTAGGTCTCAGTCGCGAAATCCAAATCTCCGCCATGGAGTCGGGGGGCAAGCAGTTTAGTCAAATTCATCACCAAATATATTCAATCCGGGTAGTGTGTAGTTATTATACCAACCGCAATATTCTGATCTATCTCATCTACACCAACAAGCTAATCTAGGGTAGTTCACAAAACTTAACCGCCACCACTCCGATCAACCGCGTGCTGGCATCGCGTAAAACAGAAAGTTAACCAACGCAGTAACTCCTACTTACCACGGAAGGCTCACACTAACTGCGCATCATTCCAGCCAGATAATCACCACTTCATCTAATCCGGCTGGCTGATACCTGCCTCATCAAAGGTTGCCATTCCAGTATGAATTCGTACGGCAGAATTCACCACCGCAAGCGCCAAAGCCGCACCGCTAGCCTCTCCAAGATGCATATCAAGATCCAATATAGGATGCAGATCGAGATACTCTAGCAGACGCTGGTGAGCAGGCTCAGCGCTCAGGTGACCGACAACACAGTGATCAAGCCCACCAGGGTTCAAAGCTTTGATGACCGCCGCAGCGGCGCAGCTACAATATCCATCTAGGATCACCGGAATTTGCTCATAACGCGCAGCGATGATTGCGCCCGCGATAGCGGCAAACTCCCGCCCGCCAAGCCGACGCAAAACCTCAAGCGGTTCGTCAGTGCGATGAAGAGCAACCGCATCAGCCACAACCTTGATTTTGCGCTCAAGCATTTCACTCTTTGCACCGGTACCAGGCCCAACCCAATCTTGAGCTCTACCGCCTACCAGAGCATGGGCAAGCGCTGCGGCAATCGTCGTATTGCCTATTCCCATTTCACCAAGACACACGATGTCTGGCGAGTCGGCAATAGCCTGGCGGCCATAAAGAAAAGCAGCGGCACAATCGGTCTCGCTCATCGCCGGTTCTTTGGTGATATCGCCCGTTGGTTCCTCAAGCGCTAGATCAAAAACCTGAAGACCTGCTCCAAACTGTTGGCAAATCTGGTTAATCGCAGCATTTCCGACACGAAATGCCTCAACCATCTGCGCTGTGACCGAAGCTGGATAAGGAGAAATACCATTAACGGTTACACCATGATTTCCCGCGAATACAGCAACCATGGCCCGCTCAACTCGCGGTGGATGGCAGCCCTGCCAGGCGGCCATCCATTCAACTAGCTGTTCCAGACGCCCCAAAGATCCAGAGGGCTTTAAAAGCTGAGCATTGCGCTCCCTAGCACGGGTTCGAGCATCCTCGTCGGGATCTGGCAATCTATCAAAGAATGGCAATAGATCACCAAATAAGGGAAGTTGGGGTGGCTGTGTGATTTTATCGATCATTCTTGCACAGGAATCTTAGTAGTGTCAGATATTTACCTATAGCATACTTTGCGTACAGCTTAACCATACATGGTGGATGCAAATTTAGCATTACACGGCTATAAAGAATGGCACTAATGACGGCGAGACGAATTCTCGATCAACAATATTTCGGACCGCGCGCCTGGTACCGTGATGTCGCAGCTATGATTAGCCTCATCACAGTGCTGCCTTCACGCGCGCTAGTACCCCAGCACCGATCTTTGCGCGCCATGCCAATTGCCGGTGCGGTTGCATCAATACTTAGCGCGTGCCTCTTCGCGCTAAGTCTCAATATAGGACTGCCGGTGACGATTAGTGCCACCTTGAGTATCGCCTGCCTGGTTATGACTGGCGGTGGCCTTCATGAAGACGGGCTTGCCGACACCGCCGACGGGTTTGGCGGTGGTGGAACGCAGACAGAAAAACTAGAGATCATGCGAGATAGCGTGATAGGCAGTTTCGGAACCATTGCCATCGTGCTCTCATTGTTAGCTAGGATTCTCCTGCTTGTCGAAATAGCCCGACTGATAGCTCCTATAACGTGCATGGCCGTTTTGATTGCGGTGGGGGCACTGTCGCGCACAGGCATTATCGCAGTTTTGGCTAGCCTGCCTTCGGCACGCCCTGACGGGCTTGGAGCAGCCTATGCGCGTCCATCCCATTCAGTGCTCATTCAGGCCTTCAGTGTTGGTGGCATACTCTCGCTAGCACTCCTTGCAACACCTGGAGGCATGAGCGTACTGCTTGCCGCATGGATTGGTATGGGCCTAGCTACATTCTCAATTGCCCGACTGGCTATGAGACAGATCGGCGGACAGACCGGGGATGTCTGCGGGGCTGTACAGCAAGGCTCTGAAATTTTTATCCTGATATTTATCCTCGCCGCCACCTAGTTGGATTTAAAGACTATACAGTTAATCGCACGGAAACTTGATTGTACTAAGACAACCTGCACGGAAATGGATCGATGCCACGCAATGAAACAGCCTGGATAGGTATTGCTGCACTTCTTGCCGCCGGCGGCTATTTCACGGTGGTACAGACAAGCGGATTTCAGTTGAACAACCCGGACACACCAGCACGGCTTGCGACCGCAATGAGTTTTCTTATCATCATTGTCGGCGCAGCGATGCTAGGACTAAAAGCGCATGTATCAGCTTTTATGCGTCAGAGCGTCGCATGGCTATCTATCTGTCTAGCAGGCACCATTGTCTTCGCCTATCGAGCAGATTTTCAAGAAGCAATAGGACCCGCCATAGCCAAGGTTCTGGGAATAGAGCAATCGGCCGAGGCCAGCCGCTCAACAAATACATCAGGCGGAAGCACAAGGGCTAGGAAACCTCATAATCAGGTGGTGATCAGCGCGGGGCGGGGCGGTCAGTTTTTTGTTGAAGCGATGATTGAGGAAACTCATGTGCAATTGATGGCGGACACGGGAGCGACCTATATCACTCTCAATGCCGAAGATGCTCACCGAATAGGTTATGATGCCGAGAAACTTAATTTTAAATATCGTATTAAAACAGCAAATGGTATAGCGAGGACAGCCCAAGTGATATTGGATGAGGTCTTGATAGGTCAGGTATCTGTGCGCAATGTGCGGGCATCAATTTCCGAACCAGGTCTTCTTCATATCAGTTTGTTAGGCATGAGCTATCTGTCGCAGCTTTCGTCATTTCAAATTCGTGGCGATCAATTGGTCCTTAAACAGTAGGCCCGAGGTTTCCTGCTTCCTATCGCAAAGTTATGACACAGAATTTTTGCTGTACCGGTAAGCCGGCACACCCCTCAAGGAAGAGATGAAGCCTGGTCCATGTATCCTCAGCCCAAGAGCAACCTTATTCCAAATACGCTTGAATTTGAAACAGAGCCGTTCGTCAAACGCGAAGGGTTTCGCGAATACGATGTACGTTGGCTCTACCCCGAAGAGATTAATCTTGCGGGAATCCACCTTCTAGGTGTGGCACTAGCCAACCAGTTAGCCGAAGTTGGTAAAACCGAAATTGTGACCGGCCATGACTTCAGATCATACTCAAGCGCAATCAAGGCAGCGCTCATCACAGGGATGATGTCTGGCGGCGCCAGCGTGCACGATATCGGCCTTGCGCTCTCACCAATGGCTTATTTTGCCCAGTTTGATCTCGATGTACCCGCTGTAGCTATGGTGACCGCCAGCCACAACGAAAATGGTTGGACCGGCGTAAAAATGGGATCTAGCCCACCCCTCACCTTTGGACCCGAGGAAATTGAGAATCTGCGCGATCGCATTTTTTCAGGGGAACTTGCGGCCCGCTCAGGCGGCAGTTACCACTATGTAGAGGGCAACGCCAAGCGATACATGGATGACTTAACGTCTCGCAATCCGTTCACGCGAAAACTAAAAGCAGTGGTTGCGTGTGGTAACGGTACAGCAGGTCCATTTGTGCCAAAGGTGTTAAAGAGACTTGGGATTGAAGTAGTGCCGCTTCATTGCGATCTCGATCACACCTTTCCAAATCATAATCCCAACCCAGAAGACCTAACGATGCTAAACGCGTTGGCAGATGCGGTTCTAAACGCCGAAGCAGATATAGGCCTAGCCTTCGATGGAGATGGCGATCGCTGCGGGGTCGTCGACAATGAGGGTCATAAAATATTCGCGGACAAGGTGGGCGTCCTGATCGCTCGCGATTTGTCCTCCATGCGGCCCGATGCGCAATTTGTAGTCGACATCAAATCAACTAGCCTGTTTTTGACTGACCCTCAATTATTGAAAAACGGTGCACAAACCGAATACTGGAAAACTGGGCATAGCCACATCAAACGTCGGTTATTTGAGGTTGGTGCCCTCGCTGGATTTGAAAAAAGTGGCCACTATTTCTTCAATCCACCACTCGGACGCGGATATGATGACGGGTTGGTCTCAGCTCTCGCCATTCTAGATTTGCTGGAGCACAATTGCACCAACACTATGGCCGATTTGGTCCGCTCATTACCACAAACATGGAGCACGCCAACTATGGCTCCGCATTGTCCAGATAACCAGAAGTATTGCGTTGTTGGACGCGCAGTTGACCATTTTTTAAGCCTAGCCGTGAATGGCGGGCACCTAGCCGGCCAAAAAGTGCGTGAAACTATCACAGTCAATGGTATCAGGCTTGTTCTGGAAGACGGAACATGGGGGCTTATCCGCGCCTCATCAAACAAACCGGAACTAGTTGTGGTGGTAGAGAGTCCGCAATCAGAAGAAAACATGCACACCATGTTTGCGGTCATCAATAATTGGCTCTCAGAACAGCCTGAGGTTGGTGAATACAATCAGAAGATCTAAGGCCTATTAGATCTTCTTATGCCTCGTCATGGGTAAAATCAAAGTTGGACGTTAGGCGACTTGCGAAGCCTCGCTTCGCTCACGCGCGTCTTCAACTGCGCTAAGTGCATCAATCACAATCTGAGGACCAGCATCAGGCAGATGGGCATTTTCTGCCAGATGCCGCCGCCAGTTACGCGCGCCTGGCATTCCGTGGAACATCCCAAGAAGATGGCGGGTCATTGATTTTAGCGGCACACCATGTTCGCAATTAACAGCAAAATATGGGATGAGGCCGCGCACAACATCAAATAAGTCAGGCGCTGGCTGGCCTACACCAAAAAACATCCGATCTACCTCAGCCAGAATATGGGGCCTTTTATATGCGGCTCGGCCAATCATAACGCCGTTCACTGCTTGCAATTGCTGACTTGCCAACGCGAGCGTAACAAAGCCACCATTGATAATAATCGGCGTTCGCGGGTAACGCTGTTTCAGTCGGTGAACTATATTGTAGTCGAGCGGTGGAACATCGCGGTTATCCTTCGGACTCAATCCGTCAAGCCAAGCTTTGCGAGCATGCACGATTAGCGCATCGACACCAGCATCAATCTGGTGACGCGCGAAATCAAAAAACGCTTTCTCGGGATTCTGCTGATCGATACCTATCCTGCATTTCACTGTAACTGGAGTATCTACTGCCTGTTTCATTACCGTAACGCAGCGGCCAACTAGTTCCGGCTCAGCCATAAGACAGGCCCCAAACCGTCCCGACTGCACGCGATCCGATGGACAGCCTACATTTAGATTAATTTCATCATAACCGAAGTCCACGCCAATCTGTGCTGCCTCAGCCAATTTATGCGGATCGCAGCCGCCAAGCTGCAAGGCTGTTGGACCATCATCAGAGTCGTGGGCAAGAAGACTTTCTCGATTGCCATGAAGTATCGCATCGGCAGTAATCATTTCTGAATAAAGCCGCGCGTGACGCGACAATCTGCGCATGATTTTGCGACAGTGTCGGTCGGTCCAATTCATCATTGGCGCAACGCAGAATATATACGATTCACTCTTCACTAAACTCATAACTCCAAGCACTCGACTTAAATTTTTTGAGCCAATCTATTTCAATGCCAATAGCGAGAAAATTAACCTCTCCACCAGCCTTTATCTCATCTTTAGCCTCCATCAAGGAGAACGTAATATCATCCACTGCTATCTAGGATTGCCAACGTATTCAGCAGGCACTCTCATACCCAGCACTGCTTTACATAGCGGCTGTATTTTGCAGGCTACAAAAAAGTCGTACCAATATGGGCATGTCTAGCACCTTAGTGCGCGACCCCAAGTTCTTCCTCACCCCGATCGAGGATCATGGGTACAATTAAATCTTCCTCATCATCCAAATGCTTGATCAGGAGATCAACCAAAGTACCATTAAGTCTCACACAGTCATTAACAATGGCGCTAATATCGATGGTTTCGGAACGGATATGCTTCAATAGTGCATTTGCACTGACGACAGTCTTGTCCATCGCCTCATGAATTACGTGATGATCATTTTCCAAAAGATCAAATCCTGAGGCGAGCCGGGCATCCGCTGCCCGAAAAATAGGAAAGTAGTGTTGGTCTTCAATCTGGTGATGGGTAGCTAAATGAGACAATAAAAATCTGAGCCTAGGGGTAAACCAGCCAACAAATTCGTTAGCTGAGCTCTTCCCAGCCGAAAAATCCTCGTTACCTCCATGCAAGGCACGGCCAACTTCCCGGAACATATCGTGCCGTGATAGCCAGAATGTGGCCATATCTCCAAGGTTTTTGTGAGATCTCCAGATTTCGCGCGGATACCGCCCAAGTAAAATACGTAGATCATCAGGTAATCCGGTACGCTGCCCAAGGCGCAAGGTCGGGGCATTGACTGATTTGTCTATATCCATAACATCTATATAGTGCATTTTTTTAGATACCGACATCACCAATATACGCATAATATCTAACGGTGCCTGATAGAATTTATTTAGGCTATGAGGCTTCGTTCATTTTGGAATTTCATATGCGCACCGATACGCCTCAGGCGATCTACCTTGAAGACTACACACCGCCCACTCATCTGATCGAAACCGTTGAGCTTCATTTCATGCTTGATCCTAAGCGCACAAGAGTCAAAGCGCGCTACGGTGTGAAACCCAACCCGAAGGCGTCCACCGGACCACTGGTTTTAAAAGGAGAACAGTTAAAGCTTGAGTACATCGCGATTGACGAATGTGCTATCAATGCAGACAGCTACACGCTTGATGATAGCTCTTTGATACTCTCTAATATTCCAACAGGTTCATTTACCGTTGACATTGAGACAACCATATCGCCAACAGAGAACCGCGCTCTGACGGGGCTTTATATTTCAAATGATGTCTATTGCACGCAATGTGAAGCCGAGGGTTTCCGGCGCATTACATTTCATCCTGATCGCCCCGATGTGCTCTCGGTCTACACCACAAGAATCGAGACCGATAAAGCCAGCTCTCCTGTATTGCTGTCCAACGGCAATTTAATCGAGCAAGGAGAGGACGGCGAGCGACACTTTGCCGTGTGGCACGATCCCTTTCCCAAACCATCATACCTATTTGCGCTGGTGAGCGGAGATCTTGACCATATTTCCGATCATTTTGAAACCATGTCAGGCCGTGACATTGGTCTTCGCATCTACGTGGAAAGAGGAAAGGCTAAGCACGCGGCCTATGCAATGGAGGCGCTCAAACGGTCAATGCGATTTGATGAGGAGGCATTCGGGCGCGAATACGACCTTAATCTGTTCATAATAGTCGCGGTTTCTGATTTCAATATGGGTGCGATGGAGAACAAAGGGCTAAATGTTTTCAATGACCGCTATATCCTTGCCAGTCCCGAAACTGCCACCGATCAGGACTACGCCAACATTGAATCAGTAATCGCCCATGAATATTTCCATAATTGGACTGGCAATCGCATTACCTGCCGCGACTGGTTTCAGCTTTGCCTGAAAGAAGGCCTGACGGTATTCCGCGACCAAGAATTTACATCTACCGTGAGATCTCGTCCGGTCAAAAGGATCAATGATGTACGCGGATTACGCAATCAACAGTTTTCGGAAGATTCCGGGCCACTCGCTCATCCAGTTCGTCCGCAGTCCTATCTTGAAATCAACAACTTCTATACTGCCACCGTCTATGAGAAAGGCGCTGAGGTAATCCGTGTTTTGAAGACGCTAATCGGTGCAGATGCGTTTACACGCGGCCTAGATCTTTATTTCGTACGCCATGACGGCGATGCTGCGACTATTGAGGATTTTCTGGCCTGCATGCAAAGTACCAGTGGGAGAGATCTTGCTTCATTCCTTAACTGGTACACGCAAGCTGGAACGCCTAACCTGAAAGTCGAAGACAGCTATCAGGTCGAGACCGGCAACCTCACATTGAGCTTCAAACAATCTACTCCAATCACACCCGGCCAAAGCACCAAACAGGCGCTGGTAATGCCTTTTTCCCTTGGCTTGATTGACAAGAATGGGCACGATATTGAGCTCAGAACTGCAAGTGGTGAGATGTTAGAGCGAGGCATCGTCGAGATTAACACCCCAGAGGCATGCGTTACCTTTACCAACATCAAGGAGAGGCCGGTATTATCGCTCAATCGTGGCTTTTCTGTTCCAATAAATCTAACCCATGAATTTTCGGCGCAGGATCGTATTTTCGCGATGGGCCACGACAGCGACCTATTCAATCGCTGGCAGGCCGGACAAAGCGCTGCCGTAGAGTTGATCATCGAAGCTACCTGGGCAAAGTCATACGATAAGGGTGAGATTGATATTGCACCATTCATCGATGCATTTGGATGCGTATTATCCGATGATAATCTAGAGCCGGGATTTCGCGCCGAAGTTGCAAGATTACCAAGCGAAACCGATATAGCCCGGGAAATAGGGCGTAATGTCGATCCGCATCTCATTCATCAGGCGCACGCATTCGTGCGTCGTGAATTAGGAAAACGGCTTAACAATCTCCTCACTCGATTATTCGACACCCATCTACCACGCGGTCCATATTCGCCAAATGCAGACCATGCTGGGCGACGAGCGCTTGCTAATGCAGCTCTCGACTTAAGCTGCGCCGGAACCACAGATGTGGCACCTGCTTTTGAACACTTCAAATCTGCTACCAACATGACCGACAAAATGGCCGCTCTTTCAATTTTGAAAGATTACGACGTACCCGAGCGCACCGAGGCACTCGATCAATTCTACCTGATGTTTGCAACTAACGCTCTCGTTCTGGACAAATGGTTTGCACTTCAGGCTGCTTCAACGCTCAGTTTTGCCTCCAGCGGGATGAAGACGCTAGTAGAACATCCATCGTTTACACTCAATAACCCGAACCGCATTCGTTCGGTCATCGGAACATTCGCCATGGCTAATCAGGTACGCTTCAATGAAGTCGACGGATCAGGTTATGAGTTTGTGGCCGACTTTGTGCTGGCTCTCGATGAAACAAATCCACAGGTCGCCGCACGATTATTAGGAGCGTTCAAAAGCTGGGGTATCCTTGAATCCAATCGCCGAGCGAAGGCGAAAAACACGATCATTCGTATTGCTAGAACTGCAAACATCTCAAAGGATGTTTACGAAATAGCAACCAAATCCTTACAGTAATCAATGCGTTGAAAGAATTCATTACCGATGTCGTAGAAGTGCCATAGCATTAAGACTAGTGTTTTTACTGGACTTTAAGCGCGACTTCACAATGATCTATAGTAGATTCATGCGTCACTGATTCCAGTACAGTTTAGGTAATTGCGGGGAGGCTAGTCTGTTGCACATGTCCAGCAGGTACGTAATTTGAGGATTCGCAGTGCAGGCGATCTGCTTCGCTTAGCCAGAATCAAGTTTAATATATCCGAACACACTCTCAAGCACGCCATACCCGGGCTGACACTTGTTTTTGCACTTGTATTCATCGCGGCGATGGCAGTGGATCGCCTAGCCGCTCATCGTCAGGCTCTCGATAGCGCTAGTGAAACCAATGGGTATATTGCAGATATTACAGCGCAGAATCTTGATATTCGTGCCCTCGATAACAATCTGTTGCTATCCTTTAATGACAATGAGTTAGCGCGCGCGATCCCAACCAGCGCCCGAAACAATGGGCGCTTGGTTCTGCTCTCAGACGGAACGGGCATCGTACGGGCAACATCTCCACGATCTTTATCTTATGCCAACAAATCGTTGATTTCGATCCTCGGATCAAATCAGCCACTGACCATGCTGGGCGCAAGCGCTGGCGTTATAACAGTTGAGCTAACCGACGGCACCAGAGTACTCGCAACTGTTCGAAGCCTTGATCGTAGGCCCGGTCAGATAGCGGTAATTCAGACCATCGAAGATAGTTTGATCACTTGGCAGCGCAATACCTATGCTTTGACCACAGCCCTTTCGACCGCCATCCTGGTGCTGTTTGTGATGGGTTTCGCATTCAAATTTCAAACGGTGCGCAGTGAAGTTGCGGAGGCAAGTCTATCGCGCGTTACCCAACGGCTTGACCGCGCCTTGATCAGGGGCCGCTGTGGTCTTTGGGACTGGGATATTTCACGCGGACAGATTTTCTGGTCACTATCGATGCTTGATATCCTTGGACGTAAAGATGGCAAACAACTAATGTCCTTTGGTCAGGTTGCCGACCTGATCCACCCAGAAGATGCCAACCTTTACGAGCTGGCAAACGCTCTGGCTAAGGGTGAACAGTCAATTGTAGATACCGAGTTTCGTATGCGCCATACTGATGGACACCATGTATGGGTGCGCGCACGCGCCGAAATGGCACACAATGAAGGAGACCCTGGACCGCGCCTGGTGGGCATCGCCGTCGACATCTCCGAGCAAAAGCAAGTAGCAGAGAAAACTCTGCGGGCAAATGAGCGACTGCGTGACGCAATCGAGAATATCTCTGAGGCATTTGTTTTGTGGGATTCAGACAACCGGCTGGTGATGTGTAATTCAAAATACCAGCAATTCCACAAGCTGCCTAACAACCTAGTTCTGGCTGGAACGCGATATGACGATGTGGTGAGAGCTTCCAAAGAGCCTTTGGTGCGTAAGCGCATCGATGTCGAAGAAACCACTACAGATGATGCTGTGACCTATGAAGCCCAACTCGGTGACCGGCGCTGGCTGCATATTTCCGAGCGGCGCACACACGATGGCGGATATGTTTCGGTTGGAACTGACATTACGTCGCACAAGCTAAATGAAGCACGTTTAGTGAAGAGCGAGGGTGAGCTGATGAATACCGTCAGTGACCTTCAAACCTCACGGCGAACCCTAGAACATCAGGCGGAGCAACTGGTCGATCTGGCAGAAAAATATCAAAATGAAAAAACCAGGGCAGAAGAAGCCAATCAGTCAAAATCAGAATTCCTAGCAAATATGAGCCACGAGCTTCGCACTCCATTGAACGCCATTATCGGATTTTCTGAAATTATGCAGACTGGATTGTTTGGAGATCTTGGATCGGACAAGTACCGGGATTATGCACATGATATTCATGAAAGCGGTCAGCATCTTCTCGATGTGATCAATGACATTCTCGATATGTCAAAAATCGAAGCGGGACGGATGACCATCGAACGCAATGATCTTGATTTTAATCAACTGGTCGATGACTGCATTCGCATCGTTGCGGCCAAGGCCACAGACAGCGGCGTTGATCTCATTAATGAGATCAGAAATTTAATCACAGTCAATGCGGACAAGAGAGCCCTGACGCAAATCCTGCTCAATCTTCTTTCAAATGCGATCAAGTTTACCGGCCGAGACGGGATTGTGACCATTCGCACCGTTGTTAAGGATAAAACAATACAGATCGAGATTGTCGATACCGGGGTTGGTATTTCGCCTGAGCACCTTGAACAACTTGGGCAGCCGTTTGCGCAAGTTGAAAATCAACTAACCAAAAGCCATCGGGGCAGTGGTCTTGGGCTTGCTATCTCTCGCTCCTTGGTCGTGCTTCACGGCAGTGATCTTATCATCGAAAGTGCAATCGGGACTGGCACAACAGTGTCATTCACCCTACCAATTTCCGAAACCCTTGTGGGTGCCGGTTAGCACCGGACAACCTCCAGTCATCAAAAAAATACCCGTCCAGTAAGTCGAAGTATTCCGGCACGACATTAAGCAGGGGTTGATAAAACCGGAACGATCACGGTGTTGGCAAGTTAATGACTATACGCAGTCCCGGCTCATTATCTTCAAGACGTATAGATCCCCCATGCAAGCGCAAAACCGCTGCAACCAAAGATAGGCCTAGACCACTACCAGGCTCGGTGCGACTTTGTTCCAATCGGACGAAGCGTGAAAATACTCTCTCTCGGTCATCGGGAATAATACCAGGACCATTGTCGGCCAAGATAATCTCCACACTCTGGTCTAATTGTTGAGCTGCGATACTGAAAGTCAGACCATTGGCCCTAGACCCATATTTTTCACACCCAGGCGCATATTTGATTGCATTGTCGATCAGATTTGCGAATGCTTGGCCCAAAAGTTGACGATCTCCGTGAATGGCCAACTCTTTTTCGATGTCACATCTAAGCGTAATAGAGCGTTCCTCGGCCAGTGGCTCATAGAGTTCTACTGTGTCCGCCAGCACTGCACTGAGCTCAACCGAGGCCATTTGATCACGCATGACGCTGGATTCTATACGGGCTATCGATAGCAGCGCATTAAAAATGCCCATCAACCGATCAATATCTTCCAAAGTCAACTCCAAAGCCTCGCGGTAGGAATCACTATCGCGGGGGAGGCGCACCACGTCTTCGATGCGGGCGCGCATACGCGACAGAGGCGTTCTTAGATCATGTGCGACATTGTCCGTTACCTGCCGGGAGATGGCCATTAATAGCTCAATCTCATCAAGCATGTCGTTGAGACTGCCGGATAGCTGATCAATTTCATCATTTGAACCGATAACCGGGATACGCCGTGCCAGATCACCTGCAATGATAGTTCTGCTAGTATTGGTAATTTGCTCAATCCGAGCAAGAAAATTACGACTGATGAGTAGCCCCCCACCCAGACCCAGTAGCAATGTCAGTGCCAATGCCCAGGCAAAAGTTGATCTAATTAAAATATTGAAATTCTGTAATGCATCTATATCGCGGCCAACCAATAGGCGATATCCACCAGCGAGGCGAAAGCGTCTTGCAAGCGCTATATGCTCCCCATCCTCGACGTTTCCCGGGTCAACAAAAGCAAATTCAACCCAGTCAGAGCCTGTGCCTCCCGGCGGCATTCCTGGGATGTTTCCGGCCAGCCTGCGGCCGTCCCGCATGGTCAAGAGATAAACCCCGCCGGTTCGTGATGCCTGACTGCGTTGGGTCACGATTCGCACCAGCATTTTCAGCCCACCTGAGCGGTATTGCTCGGCTAACCCGGTGATCTCTGCATCGATGGTTTCGTTGGTCTGGCGCGACAAGAGAACGGATGTATTCAGATAGACATAGGCAAGGATGGTTATCACCGACAACATGAACAGCGCCAGGTACACCACCGAAAGGCGGAAGGTTGATGTTTTAAGTAGTCGCCTCAGTCTCGTCACGGATCATATATCCCGCACCTCTGACAGTATGCAGAAGCGCTGAGTGGAAGTCGCGGTCAATCTTCGCCCTAAGGCGGGAGATGTGAACATCTATAACATTTGTCTGAGGATCAAAATGATAATCCCAGACATTTTCTAGTAGCATGGTACGGGTAACCACTTGGCCTGCATGGCGCATGAGATACTCAAGAAGACGAAATTCTCGCGGTTGCAGATTAACCAATTTTCCAGAGCGCTGGACATTTCGCGACAGTAGATCGATTTCAAGATCACCAACACTAAACTGGGTACAAGCCTGTTCAGGATGCCGGCGGCGGGTGAGCGCATCAATCCGAGCAAGCAACTCGGTAAAAGCATAGGGTTTAGTCAAATAATCATCACCACCGGCACGCAGGCCTTTGACGCGTTCATCTACATCACCAAGCGCGCTCAGTATCAGCACCGGCGTGATATTTCCTTCCTCGCGCAGGATGGAAATGATGCTAAGACCATCGCGCCTAGGCAGCATGCGATCTACAATCAGAGTATCAAACTCCTCATCACGGGCTATTTGCAGGCCGGCTTCGCCATCACCTTCAACAACCACCACATGACCAGCTTCACCAAGTCCTTTAAATATATATCTGGCGGCCTCATGATCGTCTTCGATTATCAAAATCCGCATGTCATGTGCTCATTGTCTATTCGCTCTATCGCTTTTTAAAGAATATTATGGGGCAAGCAAAAACTGCTCACCCCATATTTAGAATTACGCTTTTTTAGCATGCACGGCCACTATCAGGTCTTAATGATCTTAAAGGTTATGAACTGCTGGCCTTTACGCGATCTAACTAGGGCCAGAACACTCGACAAACCATCATTACGTGCTTCTTGGAGAGCCTGATCCAGATCCTTCGGCGAATTTACCTCAATGCCGGCTAAACGTAAGATCTTATCACCTCGAACAATTCCCTTCGCACCTGCTTCGCTATCACGCTTTACTTCGGTGACGATAACACCTCGCGCCTTAGGATCTTCTTCCGATTGAGATGCCATCTCAACTTTGATACCGAGAGCCACCAGGTGCTTGAGTTCTGGTTTAACTTTACGGCTCTGCTTTAAACCAGAGTAACGAGGATTTTCCGGCTGCTCGCCAATTTCGATATTGATAGTCTGAGACTGTCGATCACGATGAATGAGTAGCTTAGCAGTATCACCAGGAGTAAATTCAGCCACGGTGCGCGCAAGATCACGCGGTGAGTGAACTTCATGACCATTGACTTCAAGCACCACATCACCGAGCTTAATGGCGGCGATCTCGGCTGGGCTGTTGATAAAAATATCAGAGATAATCGTGCCAGACGGTGCGTCTAGGCCAACACTTTCAGCAATTTCCGGTGTCACCGTCTGGATCGATACGCCGAGCCAACCGCGCGTAATCTCACCATTTTCGATAAGTTGATCTATAATACGATCGGCCAGCGAGGCCGGGATAGCAAAGCCGATACCAACATTACCACCATTTGGTGAATAGATCGCAGTATTAACACCAATGACTTCACCTTCAAGATTGAACGTCGGTCCGCCGGAATTTCCGCGGTTTACTGCCGCATCAATCTGGATGTAATCGTCATAGAGACTAGAGCCAATCACGCGACCTCTAGCTGAGACAATTCCGGTGGTTACGGTGCCGCCAAGTCCGAATGGATTACCGACAGCCATGACCCATTCGCCAACCTCAGCCTCATGTTCGGTAAAATTTACATACGGCAGACTGTTATCAGTTTCGATTTTCAGAATGGCCAGATCAGTTCGTTCATCTGCGCCAATAAGCTTGGCTTTATATTTCTCTCCGTCTTCAGTTAATACAATGATAGAACCTCCATCTTTGACCACATGATGATTTGTCACCACAAAACCGTCATCGGAGATGATAAAGCCAGATCCTTGCGACATCCGGGGGCGGGAGCGGGGCTTACTACCCTTTTTATCGCTATCTCCGCGGCGATTAAAACGCTCAATATTCTCTGGATTATCAAAAAAATGCTCAAAGAATTCACCGAACGGCCCTTCACGCGGGATCACATTCTTAAGATCATCGCCCGGACCTGCCCTACCGTGCACCTGAATAGCGACCACCGCAGGCGTTACTTTCTTGGCAAGCTGGGTGAATGTCATCGGAGTTAGATTTTGACTGGAAATAAGGCTGGTTTTCGCATTAGCTGGTATTGAAACTTGCAACACCGCCAGTGCACCGCCCACACCTGCTATAAATGCAAGAATAAGTGCGATGGGTACCTTTCGCGAATGTCTAGTCGGCGCCGTGACTTCCAAATTGACCAGGTTCTTCCCATGGTTGAGTGGCTGCATGTTAGAACTCCCCTCAAAAAAATTAAGTAAACAGACTTATCCCCCAATGTTGGGCAGAGAGTCTTTCACCACCATGTCGAAGACATTAAATCTTGGTAATATTGAGCAAAGTGTGCTTCTGCATCTGAGCACAACTGTCCATTGGATCAATCTATCCATACGGTAAGTTTAGCTCCGCCATCGCCGCTAAACTTGCATTTTATCGAGATCGGAATAATCACCTATTCCTGTCTGATTTAAACAGAAAAAGGCTCGCTGCCTAGTTTACTCAGACACGGAACCCAGGACTTTAGAAAGGCGCTGCTTTTCCTCCTGGCTCAAAGGTTCAGGGACAGCACCATAGGACTTGCGAAGAACGAAAAACACCGAGAAAATTCCGATCACTACAAACATCAATGGCCCCAGCCAAAGGAGCGCCGTATGCCATCCAAACCGCGGTTTTAAAAGCACAAACTCCCCATAGCGTGAGACCACAAAATCAACCACATCTTCATTGCTATCACCGACGACCAATCGTTCGCGCACCAACAAGCGTAAATCACGCGCAAGCGGTGCATCTGAATCATCAATAGACTGATTTTGGCATACCAGACAGCGAAGTCCAGACGATACCGCACGAGCACGATTTTCCAACTTCATATCCTGGAGAATTTCATCCGGTTGAACAGCAGATGTTTGCTCGGGTAGAAGAAAAAAAACGCATAAAAATACCATCATCAAGATGCGGCCAGACATCATGTGGTAGCCTTTTGTTGAACTTTTGAGTGCAATAGCGCGCGGCGCGGAGCACCAACACGAAGCCTGCGATCAGTAAGAGACAACAATCCCCCAAGCGCCATGATGCTAGCTCCAAACCAGATGAAGGGTACCAACGGATTGAACCAGAGGCGCACGGTGAGACCCCTAGGACCATCATCCCCAATCGCAACATAAAGGTCGCCGAAAAAGAATGAGATAATACCAGCCTCGGTGGTGGTCATACGCTGAACGTCGTAGAAACGCTTAGAGGATTCAAATGCTCCAATTAATTTACCCTCACGGACGACCTCAAAGATTGCCACTGTCTCATCATAGTTTGGACCGCGCCGAGGCACCAGGCCGTTATAAGTAACTGTGAAGTCCGCGATGACACTCTGATCACCAGGCTCCATTTCAAGAATCTGTTCTGTTTTCCATGCCGAAACACCAATAATACCAATCACCAAAACACCAACTCCGGCATGCGCAAGGGTCGTTCCCCACTGAGACCGAGGTAGATTGGCGGCACGCCTCAACGTCTCGCCAAATGAGACCTGAAATGCTTTCACTCTCCAAAGTATTTCAGAAAAAGCACCGGCCACCAGCCACAGGCCAAGTCCGATGCCAATAGGGGCTAGATAAGGCCCATGACCATCCAATGCGGCATAGACCGAAATAGTACCGAATACCGCGATCGCAATAGCCACAAGCAAGCGCTCAGCAGTGCCGCGCAAATCAGCCCGTTTCCAGGTAAGAAATGGTCCGAACGGCGCGGCCAATAATATTGGCAGCATTATCGGTGCGAAAGTCATGTCAAAAAACGGTGCGCCGACAGATATCTTCTCACCGGTAATGGCTTCCAGAAACAACGGATAAAGAGTACCTATAAAGACAGCAGCGCAGGCAACGGTTAAGAACAGATTGTTGATGATTAACGCGCCCTCACGGCTGACTGGTGAGAACATACCACCCGGTCGCAATGTCGGTGCCCGCCAGGCAAAAAGCACTAATGCACCGCCGATAAAAAACGTTAATATCGCTAATATAAAGACGCCTCGTTCTGGATCAACGGCAAAAGCATGAACTGATGTTAAAACGCCAGAGCGAACTAAAAATGTCCCAATTAGGCTGAGAGAAAATGCAATAATCGCGAGTAATACAGTCCAGGCTTTAAGCGCGTCGCGCTTTTCAACTACGAGGGCTGAGTGCAAAAGCGCTGTTCCGGCTAGCCACGGCATGAAGCTCGCATTTTCTACCGGATCCCAAAACCACCATCCACCCCAGCCTAACTCATAATAGGCCCACCATGAGCCCATAGCGATGCCACATGTGAGAAATATCCAGGCAGCGAGCGTCCACGGGCGAACCCAGCGAGCCCAGGCAGCATCCACGCGCCCCTCGATCAGGGCAGCCACGGCGAAAGAAAATGCCATGGAGAACCCTACATAGCCTAGATAGAGAAAAGGTGGGTGAAATGCGAGACCGGGGTCTTGAAGAAGCGGATTAAGGTCCTTGCCATCAATCGGCGTAGGATTAAGGCGAATAAACGGGTTAGAGGTCACAATAATAAATAGCAGAAAAGCAACGCCAATTGCGCCCTGCACCGCCAGAACCCGTGCGCGCAGAGAAGGGGCAAGATTCCTGCCAAAGGTTGCGACCAGGGCGCCAAAAAGAGCTAAAATCAGAACCCAAAGCAACATCGAGCCTTCATGATTGCCCCACACACCGCTCACCTTGTAGAGCATTGGCTTGGCTGAATGAGAATTCATCCATACATTCTCTACCGAAAAATCGGAGGTCACATACGCATATGTTAAAGCGACAAAGGCGATGAGGATAAGAATGAACTGCCCGTTCGCCGCCGGCACCGCGCAGCGCATCATCGCGTGGTCGCCTCTGACAGCCCCCATCATCGGTACGCTGGCCTGGACCACCGCCAACGCCAAGGCCAGAAGTAATGAAAAATGTCCGATTTCAGTGATCATTGTATCAAACTGCGTTATCTTTCACGCTGATTCAAAAGACTAGTTAGATTGCCAGACGCCTTTCTCCTTCAAGGCTTCGGCAACTTCCTTGGGCATATAGTTTTCATCATGCTTAGCAAGAATGGTGTCCGCCTTGAACCCACCAGCTCCATCGAACACTCCTTCGGCAACTACACCCTGCCCTTCGCGAAATAAATCGGGTAGAATACCAGTGTATGAGACCGACACTGTTTGGACGAGATCGGTCACATCAAATATGATTTTTTGTCCGGCGTAGCGGTCAAGTGAGCCTTCAGCTACCAATCCTCCAAGGCGCATTCGCTGACCGGGAGCTATCTTCTGTTCATCCAGATCGCTCGGTGCAACAAAATAGACAATCTGATTTTGCAGCGTAGTGATGACTAGCGTAGCGGACGCAGAAAGGACGAGGGCAGCAGCGATCAACAGAGAAATTCTGCGCTGTTTACGTGTCATCTTTACCTTCCAATCTCCTATCACGTCCATTTAATAAAGCACGCAGATGTGCACGTACGTATATAATTACAAGTTGTTCGCATGAGAACATGGTGCAAGGATCTACAGATCAACTTCAAATCACGATCCGAGTTTAAGTTTGCGCGCCAATGTATCCAACCGGCTAAATTGTTCGGCACGACCCACAAAAATATCGCGTGCGCTTTTATAGACTGCATGCGCATCATCCCGACGGCCAAGCACCACATAAGCCCGCATAAGCCTCAGCCAACCTTCCAGATCATCAGGGTTTTCTTTCAAACGCTCCGCAAGTCCAAAAACCATGGCATTTATCATTGTGCGGCGATTCTCCAAGCTCATCTGTCCAGCCGCAGCAATATCTTCGACCGTCGGTCTAATCTGCTGAGTCCCGCTAGAGAACGTTTGACCCAGGGCTTCATCGCCGCCGTTCAAATCGTTAATTTGCCGACGTACTTCGTCTACCCAGCCTACCCCTTCAGGTGAAAGTTTTAGTATTTTCTCCCAAATTTTACGCGCACGTTCACGATCACCCTCCTGAACAGCCGCTAATCCCAGGTAGTAGAGCGGGGTTAAATCCGTTGAATCGAGTTCAACAGCACGCTCAAAGGAACGCCGTGCGATAGCATCAACCATGCCGTTAACCATCAACATACGTGCCTCACCAAGAGATGAAAGGCGCCTCGCCGTTTCTCCTCCGAGTTGAATAGAGCGGTCGAAGGCGTTGACGGCATCGCCAAACCGGCGCAGGCGCATATAAGCCGGACCAATCATCTCCCAGCCCTTCATATCGGTCGGATTTTTCTGCAAATGACGTTCGATTCGCTCGACAAGACTGGCTAAATCCTGATTTTCTACAACTTCAATTTGGCGTGAAGCAAAAGGCTGCTGCGGGAGGTTTGGCGCGCCTGATTGCAAATATCCACCGAGAGCAATAGCTGGAACTGCTAAAATGATAGAAATGCTCACGGCCGTTCTTTTCCCAGGATGAACATCACCATGAATGCAGGTATTTTTATCGTCGGCAACTAATATCCGACGCAAAATTTCGGTACGAGCATATTCAGCATCATTTTCTGAAATGAGACTGCGCGCCAAGTCACGGTCAATCTCGTCTAGCTGATCGCGGTAGACCACCAAGTCGTGCGCATCATCTAACCCCAGCGGAGCTTGCAAGGCTGATTTTACAGTCAACGGATAAAGAACCGCAACCACCGCCAGCGATGCTAATAGGGCAAAAATAATCCATAACAACATGTGCACTCGCTTTTGCTCGGGTTGGGTTACCAGAACCCACCAGCAATTTGACGCTCCTCCGCGACAACGTCAAAGTCAGAATATATTACGTGCCCACTAGCGGACACTCCAAAAGATCTATCGTATAAGAGATCAGATGATCTCTGTTCCACGTCTAGGCACCTGTCGGTATTTTCTTTCATGAGTAATGAGTGGAATGAAGTACTGTTCGATTTCTTTGCTAGTCCAAAAACCACTCACCCATCATCAAATAAAACTGCACTTATCAGAGGATATAGCTAAAAGCGACTTATGATGTAATGGTCATCGGCGCAAGTGGAACCCGACTTTAACTGTCTCTAATATGACCGCACGTGGCGCCATCAATTATACCACTGTCATCCAGGCGGACAGGTCAGATGGAAAATGTCGACGCACCTTCCCTCAAACTCCCTTTCTGGCCAGAATTGCCATGAAATAATTGTACCGCATAAATACTCGCGCGAATCGACGGCGGCATATAATGAATTATAAATTCATAACATGCACGAACAGCACCCTTACCTACACTTGCCACCGAAATAAATATAAACGAACGTTCGGTAATAATATATTGTTCACTAGAAAACGACCGAGCATCAATAAATTTCTCGTCAATCACGAGATAATAGAAGTACAGATTTGCAAATCTACCTTTGTTTGTGATGATTTAAACGCTAGCGGGTAGCTTCGCTCCCTCGCCAATCAGAGCAGCAGACATGCAAGTGCACCGCTTTTCAGTAACGCCCCTCAGACACATTTTTCTCGCGTATGAGCCGGTAAGACCAATTTCGCGCTAAGGCCCCCAAGCTCTGCTCGGTTAAGTACAAAAGAGCCACGATAAATCGCCGCTATATCGGCAACAATCGAGAGTCCAAGACCAGAACCAGGCTTTGACTCGTCGAGCCTACTGCCGCGTTTCATCACCTCGGCGCATTGTTCTTCGGTAATACCGGGACCATTATCCTCGATCTCAATTGATACCATTTGCTTTCCTTGCGAGATTTTCGCATCATCTAAGACCACTGACAGTTTGATTTTACCATTGGTCCATTTGAAGGCATTATCCAATAAATTCCCGACCATTTCCTCCAGATCCTGCTTCTCGCCGATAAATCTTATATCACTCCGACATTCAACTTTGACCTCGATCATGCGATGTCCATGAATCTTCTCCAATGTTCGAACTATCCCAGCAATTACAGGCTCAACTTCAGTGCTCACACCGATGATGTTAGCACTGGCCGCAACGCGAGCTCGCTCAAGGTAATGATCAATATGGCGGCGCATCAGCAACAGCTGTTCCTCAAGCTTATCTTTCAGAGTTCCTTTCGTGGCCTGCACCTCATTGGACAGAACGCTGAGCGGTGTTTTCAGAGCATGCGCTAAATTACCAACATGTGTTCTTGCCCGCTCTATAACCTCCTCATTGGCATCGAGTAGAGCGTTGACTTCATTAGATAGTGGCGCAATTTCGCTTGGATATTTTCCCGTAATGCGACGTTCTGTTCCAACACGAATTTCCTGTAATGCATCACGCAATTCACGCACAGGGCGCAAGCCATAACGAACCTGCAAAAACGCGGCGAAAACTAACCCTAGCCCTAAAATAGATAGCGCAAGAATCAGCGTTGAATTGAACGAGCGCTCTGCCTCAGCGATGTTGTTTGCATTACCCGCGACCGTGAATATCAGTAGTTCTTCGTTCGACTGGAATTTTATAGGTCGGCGAATAGCCCTCAATTCCTCTCCTCCCGGCCCAATAATATAAAACGCTGCCGGCACTTCTTGATATATTGCATCAGAGGGCATCAGTGCCGGCATCACCGAGAAATCAAGCATCTGGTCCAGAAGCGATGGTGAGGAAATTGAACCTACGGTGCTGGAGGCCGTCGGGTCGATCTGCCAATACCAACCGGACAGAGGAAACGAGAAACGCGGTTCGGGAAGTGCTCGGTTGACATGCAAAGAACCATCATCAGCAAAAGAAATTTCTGCAATTAGGCCTTTAACAAAAACTTCAAGGCGCTCGTCGAAAGCACGCTCCACCGCGTCACGATAGAGTGAAGAGAGAATGAGACCGGTGGCAACAATCACCACCACGCTCCACGCGCCAGCCGATATGAGTAGCCGCGTTGTGAGGGAGCTAGGGCGCATCCTGCGGCGCCTCAAGGCAATAGCCAAGCCCACGGACTGTGTTGATCAGCTCAATGCCCATCTTCTTGCGAATACGCCCAACAAAAACCTCAATGGTATTAGAATCTCGATCAAAATCCTGATCGTATAGATGTTCAACAAGTTCGGTACGCGAGACCACCCGGCCTTGATGATGGCACAGATAAGCAAGGAGGCGGTATTCGAGGGACGTTAGCTTCACCACTCGACCATCAATCGAAACTTTTGCGGCCCTAGTATCAAGCCTCAATGGCCCACATTCAATCTCCGGTGAGGCATGGCCAGCTGCGCGGCGTAGTAGTGCGCGAACCCGTGCCAGAACTTCTTCCATATAAAATGGCTTTGATACATAATCATCCGCCCCAGCATCAAAACCTGCAACCTTATCGCTCCAGCGATCCCGTGCGGTAAGAATCAAAACCGGCATGGCACGATTATCGCGACGCCAACGCTCAAGCACGGTCACACCATCAATCTGGGGTAAGCCCAAATCGAGAATCACAGCATCATAAGGTTCCGTGTCACCGAGAAAGTGCCCTTCCTCACCATCGAACGCGACGTCAACTGCGTAACCGGCTTCCACAAGAGCATTTTTCAGCTGGCGATTGAGATCAGTATCATCTTCTACAACGAGAAGTCGCATGATTGCCTCCAAATCTATTTTTACAAAGGCTCACAAGGGTTAGCGGCAATTGCCATTAGAATCGATGCGCACCACCATCACCTGATCGGCAACAAGTACGCGCACATCATAACCTAAATTGTTCCGATCTACCCGCAACACTGTACCGCCGGGCGTACATTTACGAGCAGCAGAGGCGGCCTGCCAGTTGGATCCTGGCTGAACCGATGGTGGCGCGAAAAAACGTGGCGTTGAGCCATAAGACAGCTGGGAAAAGCGCGCAAACGGGGAGACGTCAGAATGGAGAGTATTGGTGTCCTCGAGTTGTGCGGCGTGAACAGATAACACACCCAGCCACCCAGCTAGAAAAAACGCAACAATTGATAAAGCCTGCAGCACGTTTCATACCCCATTCAATATGATCTAGCATCGATAGCGAGAGTGACGTGAATAGGCGATGAATGTTAACTCTTGAGATTAAGTGTTGGTCCAAGATTTTGCACTCAAGTCCTACCCTAGCTGTCATTCTTCCATGTATTTTACAAATGAAAGCAACTCAAGTTCGCGCGGCCAAAGGATAACCACAACGAAATTACTTTAAAATCTTAGTTTTTTTATCGTCACCTTGATCCCACTTTACAACGTGGTTGATCAGATCATCCTGATCTACATATTGCTCACTCACCACCCTACCGCGAGCTGAAATTCCAGCTTTATGCACGGACTTCGGATCATTGGAAACCAGCGGATGCCAGTGATAAAGATCACGTCCCTCGGAAATTAGCCGGTAGGCACAGGTGCCGGGCATCCATTCCAACTCGCTAATTGACGAAGCGGTAAAACTGATACAATCCGGGACCAATCGGTGACGATTCTCATACGACGTGCACCTACATGTGTCGCAATCAAACAAACGGCAGGCAACATTGGTAAAGGCAAGATCACCGGTATCTATATCTTCTAGTTTGACCAAACAGCAGAGCCCACAGCCATCGCAAAGGGATTCCCATTCCTCGGTGTTCATTTGCGCCAAAGTCTTGGTACGCCAGAAAGGAATATCGTCATTATTATCATCGTTCATGAGAATATACTCTTGCGACATAACCAAACAGCCATAATCAATAGTGACCTAATTATTAGTCATCCTCCAGACTGTCTTGTAAAAAATTCCGTCCTTCACGGTCTTCAATTTCAACTATCCATATATCGGGGTCGATAAAAATCTGCCGGTCTGAATAGGCATCTATCTTGGCCTCACTTCCCTCAACCGCAGAGATATGCGTGCGCCACAGGCGATCATTCAGATCAAGATCTATACCTTGAGTAGGAATATACAAGCTAGTGCCCGATTTACTGGAAACGCGGATCAGGATGGCACCAGCATCTGGATCTCCACGGCGCAGGACATAGCCAAATGCACCCTTGGATTGGATCTGGCGAAGGTAGGCCTGCACCCAAATATCGGAACGCAATCGCATTTGGTTAACTTCTCCGGCAACATTACCATCAAGGCATCGTCACCAATACAGAGCTGGGCCGGCCAGGGCACTTAATATTGAGGAAAATACTACCTAGAATGGATCTCCGATGATACCTGTTCCCAACTCTTGGACTAGTTTAGGTGACAGCTCGCCAGTTCCGTACATTCCAAGATCTTCTTCAAAGCTTGTGATCGCTTCGCGGAATTTAAGAGTAACCGTACCATTGGTTACACTAGGCAGGTATCCCAATTAGAACAATCGACGTTGCATACAGATCACAAATTCTTGTTTATCCTTCTGCGCACGCGGGCGCCACCGCATCAACCTACCCACCTGTCAAGATAATGTGTTTTAGCAAATTGGCGATCGGCTCTCCGATCACATCCAAACCGGCATTGTATTCATAGTCACGTATCTCCTAGAAGATTTAAACGTAAAGAACACACCGGCCAGGACCACATCATACCCCGCAAAGCGAGTGCTTCCTGGGCCATCTGAATTAACTTTCGTTGCTCATCATGCAGATTATTCTCAAGCAGAGGGGGCGGAAAATGGGAGAGTGCTAACTCAGCCGTACACCCATATTCCAACGACGCGACAACACCCAACCCATCGCGCAAAACTGGTCCGACCTCAAGCGTAGACTCATTTTTAGATTAGCACGTCAAAACGGCAACTGCGGTAAACCCAACCGAAATAACAGTAATGCTACTGACTAACTCTGCAAACCTCAAAACCATATACGACTCTTTCGTACCCCCCCCCAGAAAACCAGCACTGACGATCACTGCGAAGCCTATTGTAATTTAAGGTCAAATCATGATGCGATTTTGTTTATTCGTCGAGAATAACGCCAGCTAACCTCGTAATGATCTCAATGAGATCTATCATCCTTCACCATAAATATCGTAATTAATTAAAATTTTCATCAAATTCGTGATAAATCGACCAATGACATTTGAGCTTATCTCCAGATTCAAGTGCCATAATCAATAATCCTAATACTAATAAGGGTAATGCGATGTTCCTCCTGCGCATAATATTTTGTCTTGTGGTCGTGATTATGCTGATACCAACCGGCCATCAACGCGAAAATAATCTTGCGTCTGACGAAAATAAAGATCTGTCTGTCAATGGCGCTATCGGCGCCGCTACGGCAACGGTTTCTGACATGGCAGGATTTTGCGATCGTAATCAGCAGACCTGTAAAATTGGATCGGCCGCGTTTGAGTTGTTCCTTGCCAAAGCAGAAAACGGCGCGCGGCTGGCCTTGGAAGCTTTTTCGGGATCAGAAGATCCTTCGCCAGAAAATAATAACAGATCCCACGAAATACATTTAGATCGCAATACCCCAAACGTGGGAACTTTGCGTGAAAGCGACCTCAAACCAACTTGGCGCGGCCCAGGAACGGGGAGAATCTAACCCATCCAGCTGGTCACACAATAAGGCGTCAACTCATTAAACTGACTCATTATGTTCCTAATCAAAAACAAAAAACCAAATCTAATCTTGTTTCAATCTCCGGCTCGGACTAAGTCACTTGTGGTAATATTTTTTTTGATAGCACGAGCGCATGCTAACGTTTCAACAACTCATCGATGATTTTGCTTTCCTGGATAACTGGGAGGATCGCTATCGTTACGTCATAGAACTTGGCCAATCTCTACCTGAACTTAACGAAGCCCTAAAAACGGACCGAAACAAGATTCGAGGCTGCGCAAGCCAAGTCTGGCTAGTCAGCCGATGTGAGGATGATGCGCAGACCAACCGCTCACAAATGCTATTTGAGGGCGATAGCGATGCTCACATCGTCCGCGGCCTGATCTCAATATTATTTTCGATCTACAATCACAGAAGCGCCGAGGAAATTGTCGCCATTAATAGTACTAAAATTTTAGCCGGCATTGGCCTTGACGGACACTTAAGCCCACAGCGATCTAATGGACTTGCCGCCATGGTGTCGCGAATTCACTCAGATGCGCAATTACATCTTCATCCAAACAATTCCGGATTGGCATAAATCAACCGCGTCAAGCTTGATGCTCAACCTCGCCGACCACCGGCTTATAGCTCTCACAAGCTCTGTGATAACAGCAACTGCAAGACAGATATCTTGATCCAGGATTCAACACTAGGATATTGATCCGTGTAATTAGATTTCAAACAGCAGCCGCTTCGAGTTCTACCTCTTTGACCTCATCCATGCCAGTCAGTCGCGCCACCTTAGAGACCGGGACAAACGCGTCATGAGATAAAATCATCGAAACGGTCTTACCGTCGACAGAAAGAGGCAAGCGAATCCAAAATTGAACCAAGTGATCCTTGTTTGCGACCGGAGAGCGTACAATCCCCTGGGCTGGACGACCTTGTGAGGTCACCCGCTGATATGCAGCTTTCCAATAGCGCTCTTTGTCCCCCCAACAAACGTCGTCGACATAAAACCCAGTGATATCACAACCATAGAAATCATAAAGCTGCGTGCCCGCCAACCTTACACGATAGCGGGTTGGTTGAGCTTCAACATCAATCAAACTAATGTGTGGAAGCAAACGAGGAATATGCTGAGGATGAATATCTATTCGTCCTGGCATCTGCCTCCCGTGAGCACAATTTAGCCAGTAATCGTAAAGTTCTAGCTGTTCCGGAATCACTAGTTGTGTTCGGAAAGCCAAGTCTACCCCCGGCATGCCTAAATTTCCCGCCAAATCCGATATTGATTCGACTATCATGAATCGAGGAAACCCTGCATGCAAGAGTCTTCATTGCAACACTCAGAAGCTCAAAACCAAATTACCTATGAAAGATTTTTCGAGTTTTTCTTCTGCAAAAGAGCGCATGGTCTCCTTGGCACCAAAATCACTGCTCAACTCGCCATACCTCCTTTTTGCCCAAGTCCCATTTTCTTGGCAAGATCAGATCGAGCGAGCGCATAGTTGGGCGCAACCATCGGGTAGTCACTTGGCAATGACCATTTGTCGCGATATTGCTCGGGAGACAAATCATAGTGGGTCCGCAAATGGCGCTTCAGCGATTTAAACTTTTGCCCATCTTCCAGACAAATTAGATAATCTGGAGTAATCGACCGGCGAACCGAAACAGCCGGCCTCAATGGCTCAGATGAGGCATCACTTGGTTCATTCACAACTTTTTCCAAAGCCCCGTACACCTCACGAATGAGATGGGGCAGCTCACTCGGCGATACCGTATTTTTGCTGACATAGGCAACAACGATATCTGCAGCTAGATCAATCAAACCCTCACTTGCATTGTTCTCGATCATATATTTTAGTTCCTTTTTGATTTGGCTACTAGAAACGCAATCGAACCAATTCCGAAGTTTTTTACAAGCCAACGCCAAGGTATTGCGCACGTTCTCTAGTTTACAGTCGCAAGCTTATAAATATTGATACTACCATTAGATAAACTTTATTCTGACCACTAGTAAAAACAGAACAACTATAAAACTATTTCTTTAATTATTATGGTTACACAAAATTATCGATAATAATTCTATCTC
>Ga0302127_10000107_pt1 | contig 37473 bp, 35 predicted proteins | sample CB4_SCM_MG_FD_204452 | JGI IMG/M metagenome (GOLD analysis project Ga0302127, IMG submission 204452) | Marine microbial communities from Western Arctic Ocean, Canada - CB4_SCM | ecosystem: Environmental > Aquatic > Marine > Oceanic | place: Canada: Western Arctic Ocean | collected 2017-09-24
ATTGGGTCATAATCGGTTCCTCCCTGAATCAGTAGCCTTAGCTAGTTTGTGACTATCAGAAATACGCACACGGACGTGTTCCACGAGATGATTAAGTATAGCATGCAGCCTGTTTACCCTTCAACAAAGATGGTAGCTGACGAAGGCCTGGACTTTCAACCCGGCTGATAATCCTCTACAATAGGGTGGTTGTTCCCCAAATTCGATGCATGAAACATAGGAGTTACGTCCATGACAACCCAAGCAGCCACCTTACATGTCCAAGAACGAACAGTCTTGGGAAAGAAGGTTAGCGTTCTGCGACGCCAGGGAGTGACCCCAATCCACCTTTACGGCCCTGGCATAGCGTCACAGACCTTCCAAGTGGATACGAAACTCCTACGTAAAACACTGACAATCATTGGATATAACAGGCCGGTTGAAGTAGTCCCAGACGGGTCTAGTGAGACCCATTTGGCCTTTGTTCGGGAAATTCAATTCCATCCGCTGACCACAGAGGTTGTCCATGTGGACTTCCTTAGGGTGGACTCTAACAAGACCACAACCGTTGAAGTCCCCGTGGAGTTTACCGGCGAGTCCTCAGCAGTGCGAAACCAAGGCGGTAGCCTGATTCAAGGGATGTACACGGTGCTGGTGGAAGCCCGGCCAATGGAGATTCCAGAGATTATTGTTTTGGACATTGCTGTCCTGGACAGCTTTGACAAGGCGCTTCACGTTTCAGACCTTGTGGTTCCCACGGGTGTGGTCATCTTGACTGATTCAGAACAGATGGTGGCGCACGTTACACCGCCGGTCAGCGCGATGGGCCCTGGCGAAGAGTCCGAGGCGCCCACTGCAGCTGCCGAGCCGGAGCGGATTGACGTTGGTGGCGGTGATGACACTGCGGATGCCAGTGGTGATAGTGATGAAAAGGGCGAGGACTAGACCTAGCCCCGTAACACCGTATAACAATGAAACGCGCGGCTTTGCCGCGCGTTTCATTGTTATAGCGCGGGTTGAGAAGGTTGGTGGCTGATGAAGGCCAAAGTACGGTACGTTGGATTCGTACTGCTTCTAGGCATTGTTTTTGCTGCTGCTTGTACCAATAGTGAGTCCCTAACCCTGCCACCGTCCGGACGTACAGACACGGTGCCCACAAGTCAGGTCATGGCGCAACCCGTAGCGCAGTCCATACCTTCTTCAAGACCCTCATCAAGCGCGATTATTGACCTCCCCTCAGTTGCGGACATCGTAGAGATGATTCGCCCTTCAGTGGTCAACATTACCGCCCAATTTGATACTGACAACCTCTTCTTTCGGAGTCATGGCGCCACCAGCAACGGAAGCGGCGCCATCATCCACTCTGACGGCTACGTTATCACCAACAACCATGTCATCAGCGGCGCCAGCTACATTCAAATCACCACCGATGATGGGCGAATTTTCAATGCTTCAGTAGAGGGAAGTGACCTTGCCACTGACCTCGCAGTATTGAAAATAGATGGAGAAGGGCCCTTCCCTGCCCTGCCCTTTGCTCCGCCCAATTCATTTCGTGTTGGTGATTGGGCCATTGCTATTGGGAACGCCCTTGGCTTACCTGGCGGGCCATCTGTCACCCTTGGCGTTGTTGGCGCTCTGGATAGAACCCTGACCACCAGAGAGCAAACGCTTACAGACCTTATCCAGACGGACGCTGCTATCAATGAGGGCAACAGCGGGGGGCCGTTGGTGGATCTGAACGGAGAGATCATTGGTATCAATACGGCAGTAGTCCAAGGGGCTCAGGGCATTGGGTTTTCTGTCAGCAGCTTTACCGTTATCCCCGTTGTGCAATCCATCCTTAAGCACGGCAGAGTCATGTGGCCCTGGCTTGGGGTTAGCGTTCAAGACGTTACCGCTCCCCTAGTATTGGAACTCCGGCTGGAAGCGCGTCACGGTGTCCTCATGCATCGTATATGGCCTGACAGCCCAGCAGAAGCTGCTGGCATACAACAAGGGGACGTGCTCACAAGCATTGATGGGAAGGCAATCGCCTCGATTCGAGTGCTCCAGCGCGTCATGCGTGAGCAATTAACGGTAGGCCAGGAGGTTCATGCTCAGTTCTTGAGGGGTGGAGAACCGCTGGAGCTTACGGTTGTGCTGGAGGAGATGCCGCGCTAGGGATGCTGGTAGAGGGCCTTTTGGGCGAGGCGTTACAGTGCAATAATCTGACTCCTTCATATCATGTTTTACTGTAGCCCAGCGGGCCAGGGAAGATGATACCTACGTGTACTAAGACGCCACGGTGCCAGGGTTCTCCCTGTTCGCCATCACTGGCGGCACAGAGCCCGCAAGCTTAGGCTTCACCGTTGCGGACTTGCAGGTAACACCTGCTACGGCTGTAGTGGGCACTTCGGTGACTAGCACGGCCTCCGTGACCAACATCGGGGCAACGGACGAGACCTTCCCGATCAATCTGTCCATCGCCGACGCGTTCGCCGATGCTGAATCCGTGGCGGTAGTAGCAGGATCAACGGAGACCGTGATTTTCACAGTTGATACGGCGTACTTGTTTGCAGGTACGTCTGAAGTGCGCGTTGACCGGGAGTTTGCTACCTTCACGGTAGAGGCGCAGCAGGTGGCAACGCCAACGGCCTGAACCAGTAACCACGCCTGCACCCATAGCAACGCCAGCGCCAACCGCCACAACGGCTCCGGCACCTGGTGCAATGGCCACGATTGCTCCGGCACCTGCGCCAACGGCAGTGGCTACCATTGCACCGTCTGACGACGATGATGGCGGGAACCGGGGCCTGATTATTGGCATCATCATTGCGGTACTGGTGTTTGGTGGGGGCATCGCATTCTTCGCCCTCCGCTCCAAGAGGCCGCGCGTCTAGATAGACCGTAACTGGGAATAATCAAGAGAGCCGCTACGGAAGCAGCGGCTCTCTTTTTCTGTGTAGAGGTGAACGCCTGGGGGGAATACAGTGCGAAATTCATAGCTGTGGGGTTTGACACTTATTTCACGGGAAGGCTACCATTCTTGTATTCGTGGAACGTACGTCCCAGTAGCTCAGTGGATAGAGCGGCTGCCTTCTAAGCAGATGGTCGCGGGTTCGAATCCCGCCTGGGGCACCATTGCCTAGCTAACTCAGCTAAGAGGAAAAGCAGCACCCATGGGTGCTGCTTTTGTGTTGCGACAACCTGCCTTGATCCATGGGTCCACCCCGACCTCCCCTGGGGGTACTTGCCTCCGGGACACTTGGTTAGAAGGGAGGCATGTATCACCATGGAAGGAAATCGGAACCCCCGGAGGCGCAGGATGCGGACGGCCAGTCCACCCCTCACGCTGCTGGTGCAGCACTACAATGCCCATAACCGGTCCGAAGGAAAGTCGCCCAGGACGGTGGGGTGGTATCAGGAGGTTCTGGGCCTCTTCCTGCGATGGCTCGTCAACAACGGCCACGGTACCACTATTCTTGCTCTCAGTTTAGGCATACCATCCATTAGGTCAACCGGTTCGTTTAAATGTTTTCTCCTGGCCCCGATTCCTATGCTCAAATTTTTTTTTAGGTGATGCCTCTAACCAATGACAAATATCAGAATCTCGGAAATATTTTACTCGTTGCAAGGTGAAGGCATCCTGACCGGGGTTCCTATGACCTTTGTACGCTTTGCCTTTTGCCCTTGGCGATGCCGATGGTGCGATAGCGTGTACACCTGGGCTCTTTCAGATACCCGTATGGGCGGCCTACCACTCGTTGATCAACTTCAACAGGAAGAGGCATTGACATCAGCCAAGGAAGTGGAAATCCTGGGCGTCTCTGAAATAGTCGAGAAGGTAGAACAGAATCCAGCAAAGTGGGTGTGCATCACCGGTGGAGAACCCCTCTCACAACCAGCGGCATTTAGAGAATTGGTCTATGCATTAAACAAGAGGTCTTTTTCGGTAGAGGTTGAAACATCAGGACTTATACCCTTGCCCGGCGATAACCTATTCGACCAAGTGGATTCGTGGGTCGTTGATGTTAAAACGCCGAGTTCTGGAATGGGGCAATTTCTTCGGTTGGATGACCTTGATAGACTGAGAAAGACCGATCAGGTTAAGTTCGTTGTCCAGTCTAAAGATGATTTAGAGTTTGCGGTTGAAATCGTCAACCAGAAGTTACTTAGGACTGACGGACCACAAGTGCTCGTTTCGCCGGTTGGGCCTACCCGATTCGAGAAGGACGGAATGGAATTGGATCAGGCTGCAGAGTTTATAAAATCAAACATCCCGAAAGCTAGGTTGTCTGTTCAAATTCACAAATTTATTTGGGGAAACCAAAGAGGGGTATGAAATGAAGGGGGTCGTGCTACATTCTGGAGGGTTGGATTCAACTACGCTCTTGGCAATTGCGCGAGAAGAGTGCGACCAGGTCGAGAGCATGACATTAGTATATGGGCAACGGCACATGAAAGAGATTGAAGCGGCAGAGTCCATATGCACGCTCTGGGGTATCCCCCACACGGTAAGGGATCTGACGGGGGCTTTTTCGGGATCATCGTCAACGCTAATCGATCCTCTGGCAGTCAATCCACAAATGTCCTATTCAGAACTTAGAGAAGTAGAGGGACCATCGCCCACGTATGTCCCTTTCAGGAACGCTCTTTTTCTGAGCCACGCCACGGCATTCGCTCAGATCAAGGATGCTCAATATGTGTACTTTGCTGCACATGCTGACGATGCCCACAACTGGGCCTACCCCGATACCACGCCGGAATTCATAGGGGCAATGGGGAACGCAATATATATCGGCACGTACCACCAGATCCGGTTGAGGACACCGCTCATGTGGATGACAAAGGCCGAGATTATAACCCAGGGCGCGGACAGAAGTGTGCCATTCGAGTTGACCTACAGTTGCTATGAGGGAAGCGAAAACCACTGCGGGACGTGTCCTACTTGTGTGAATCGCATCGAGGCTTTTCGGAAGGCGGGGGTAACTGATCCCACGAAATATGATTGATGAATTCCGACCTGATGATTTTCGAGGATCCGAAGCAGCAACGCCACGCGATGAACGCATTGAGCCTATTCAACGGAACATGCAGCAAATAACACCAGTGCCAGCGCCAAAACCATAGGTAGTAGAATGGCTTTCACCGTTAACTGAGTGGGCATGTTTTCCTCCCCGTTTTCATTCCGCCAGATGCTTGCGTTCACTTACCCAAGTAAAGAACTCCTGCGATATACACGATGAAGAGAAAAAGCGGTATATCTTAAAATATGCAACCCAATGCCCTAGAGAATATCCCTTTAAAGTCGGAGCATTAACGTTACATTCTTCTATGGCTGCGTAGTATTGGGTGTTGAAAACGCATCCAGGTGAGGAGTTGGTGGGCTTGGAGACCCGGTCAGCGTTAAGTTCTTTGCTAGGATAATATTCCCAACCCTATCTACGCGCCTTCTGTTTGTGTCTTCAGCGCACGGTGCCCAATAGCCACGGGTGAAGGCAAAGTTGAGATACCAGTCCTAAAGGAATATGCTCCAGGGCACTCGGCCGTAAGCGTCAAGGTATAATGATTGATTCTGCGTGACCCTAGGTGTCCATGTTCGTTTTGGCAACGAATTATTTGATTGGGTGTCTGAATGGATTTCCCCTCATACAACGTGTTATTCCTACCAAGTACAAGGCAAACTCCCAAGAACAAATGTTGTCAGTCCCATCTAATTGCTGGTAACTTCGTTAATAGTGAGGACCATCGGTCGGATAAACGAGCTTTAGAGGCTTAAGCGCGACAAAATCGTCACAAGCGGAGGTGTTTGGATGAACTGGTTTGATTGGGTACTTATTGGGATTATTCTGGTCAGCGCGTACATGGGCATGAAGGTTGGGCTTATTCGTGCGGCACTGGCGTTCATTGGCATGATTATTGGCTGGATTTTTGCCGGTCAGATTAGCGACAAGGTTGGTGGGCTCTTTGACGGCTCACTCTCCAACGACACCATTGTCACTGTAGGAACGTACGTAGTGCTTATGGCGATTGCAATTTTCCTCTCTGGCTACGTTGCAAGGATTATCAAGCCGATTCTGACTATCCTCACGTTAGGGCTTTCCAGCATGGCGGATAAGCTGGGTGGCCTTGCTCTAGGCCTCTTGTTTGGGCTTGCTCTGGTAGGGACTGTCGTCCTGGTTGGGGCCAGGCTGACCTACGATTTCGACACCAGTTCTATAGAGGATCAACTCCCTGGGCAGGTGACTGACCGGCTCCCGGACATTCAAGATGCCCTTGGCGGTTTGGAAGATGTCTTGGCGGAATCGAAGATTGTAGCAGGCGTGGTAACCGTTGCTGACAAGCTGCCGGCAGGTGCGCTTGGCTTCGCGCCATCGGACTTTGGCACCGCCCTTAAGCTATTGGACTTCGTAATCGAGAATCGTTAACCGTAACAGCGTAATGGTGACGCTCCATAGAGCAACTCGGCAGGTTGGAGGGTGATATGGCTGTCTCAGTAGGTGCAGGTAAGTTTGGTTATGAGGTCGCTGAGGGTTGGGGAGAGTTGCCTGACGGGTTTGAGTGGGGCCAGATTGGCGCGGTGAGCGTGGATTCCAAGGACAGGGTTCACATGTTCACCAGGACAAATCACCCGGTTATGACCTTTGAGCGAGACGGCAAGTTTGTAAGCACCTGGGGTGAGGACATTTTCGGGGACGCCCACGGGATGTACTTGGACAAAGAGGACAACCTGTTTGCCGTGGATCGTGCCGGAAACAAAGCTATGAAGTTCACCAAAGACCGCAAGATGGTCTTTGAGTTGGGTAATAAAGGGCAAGCATCGGACACCGGGTACACCGCTGACCATAAGGAAGTCCTTCAGGCGTCTGGCCCGTTTAACAGCCCTACCGATGTTGCACTGTCCGCCAATGGAGATTTCTACATCTCTGACGGGTACGGGAACTGTCGCGTCCACAAGTTCTCAGCGGACGGGCAGTTGTTGTTCTCTTGGGGTGAACCCGGTACAGGCCCCGGCCAGTTCAACCTTGTCCACAGCGTGTGGGAGGTTGGGGGCAAGGTGTATGTGGCTGATCGTCAGAACAACCGCATTCAGATATTCACGCCAGAGGGCGAGTACATTGACGAGTGGGGCGGCTTCTTGCAGCCTTGCGACCTCTTTGTTGATAGCGACAACACCATGTACGTAGCCGAGCTTCAGGCTCGTGTCACCATTCTTGACCTCAACGGCACAGTCCTTGCCACTATTGGTGACCCGGAAGTTCGGAAGCCTGAGCCGGGCCTCTTTATTGGGCCCCACGGCGTCTGGGTTGACCGTCACGGGGACCTCTATGTGTCTGAGGTGCTGATGGGCCAGCGTATACAGAAATTCATCCGCAAGTAGGGTTTCCCCTCTATGGAAAGCCTCCTTGGCTTGACGCATGTTCATCCATAGCTACAATCGTACTGTGCATTGAACTGGGCGAAGGCCACAGTGATACTCATTCCTTTTGAAACAGAAACCACAGTGGAGCGAGAGGGGACTAAGACATGGCTAGCGGTACGGAAGCAAAGACCCTGGTAGAAGTGCTGGCGAATGGCGCCGGTGACCACCCCGCACTTGTTTCACCGGACGGCCCCACCATCACCTATGATAGCTTGCGAACGCAGGTTGCTCGCCTGATGGCGCAGCTGAAGAGCTTCGGCATCCACAAAGAGGACAGAGTCGCCATCGTGCTGCCCAACGGCCTAGAGGTCATCGCATCGTTCCTCGCTGTTACAGGCGTTGCCACCGCTGCCCCACTGAACGCAGCATACAAGCCTGATGAGTTTGAGTTCTACCTCGACGATACCAAGGCTCGAGCAGTCATTACCGGCCCAGACGCCGGCCAAGAGGCTGTTGCTGCCGCACCCAAAGGCGCAATCCACATTGTTGTGAACATGGATGAAGCTGGGGAGATTAACTTCTCTGGCCCGTCAGGCGCAACAGCTTCCACAGACCCGGACTTGGGGGAGGACGATGTAGCGTTGGTGCTTCACACCAGCGGCACCACATCCCGACCGAAGCGCGTACCCCTGACCCATAAGAACCTCACCACATCCCTGCGCAACGTGGCTGCTACGTACAGTCTGAACGAGAATGACGTCTCTCTTTGCATCATGCCGCTATTCCATGTGCATGGACTGGTTGCTTCAACCCTCTCAACGTTACAGTCTGGTGGCACGGTAGTTGTGCCGCCTCGCTTTAACCCATTGAATTTTTGGCCTGTGGTCAAGGATCACGGTGTGACCTGGTTCTCTGCAGTGCCTTCCATGCACCAGGCGCTTCTGACCCGCGCACGTAGCGGGAAGCCAGATGTACCAGAGACCCTTCGGTTCATTCGCTCCTGCAGCGCATCGCTGCCGCCCATCGTGATGGATGAGCTTGAGGAGAAATTTGGCGTTCCTGTCGTAGAGGCCTACGGCATGACAGAGGCCGCCCACCAGATGTCGTCTAACCCCCTTCCTCCGGGCAACCGTCTTCCGGGCGCTGTTGGGCCAGGCACGGGTGTTGAGATAGGAATCATGGATGAGGAAGGCACCCTGTTACTGACCGGCGAGCGCGGTGAGGTGGTTATCAAGGGTGCCAACGTTATCACCGGCTATGAGAACAACCCTGAGGCCAACGCGTCGTCGTTCACTAAGGGCTGGTTCCGAACTGGCGATGAGGGTGTTCTGGACGCTAATGGCTTCCTTGCTCTGACGGGTAGGCTCAAGGAGATGATTAACCGAAGCGGTGAGAAGATTTCGCCTCGAGAGATTGATGAAGTGCTGATGGATCACCCTGCGGTGGGTGAGGCTGTGGCCTTTGGCGTTCCCCACAAAATCCATGGCGAAGAGGCATCGGCCGCGGTGGTGCTCACCGGTGAGGTCACGACTAACGAACTGATTGCCTTCTGCAAAGAGAAGCTGGCCGACTTTAAGGTGCCGCGAACCATCCATGTGATGGAGGAGATTCCGCGTGGGCCGACGGGCAAGATATCACGCAGGTTCCTTACAGAGTCCTTCTCCTAGGGCTAGCCCTAGACCCATATTCCCTGACGGATACTAAATTGGGCGTCTAGTCTAGTGTGTCATTCTGAGGATCCAAGGCGACGAAGGGTCTGGGGGGAGGGATAACCCCTCACCAGATTCTTCGCTTACTTAGAGTGACATGGTTTGATTTAATTAGTTACTGTGCAGAGCACGGGAGACACCGATGCGGTTTGCAATATACGGCGCAGGAGCCATTGGCGCGTATCTGGGAGCCAAGCTCTCGGTAGCTGGTGAGGATGTTGCCCTCGTCGCACGGGGGCCGCACCTGAAGGCCATGCGCGAGAACGGCGCCCGCATCAGAGCCGCAGAGGGCGACTTCACCGCCAAGGTGCTGGCTACTGACGACCCGGCGGAGGTTGGCGAGGTTGATGTGGTTGTCCTAGCGGTCAAAGCCCACGGCCTGACTGCTATCGCGCCGCTGCTGAAGCCGATGCTCGGCCTGAACACCATCGTAATACCAGCGCAGAACGGCATCCCCTGGTGGTACTTCCAGGGGCATGGCGGCCAGTGGGAAGGCACGCGCTTGGAGAGCGTTGACCCTGGCGGGGTTATCACCAACCACATCGCCACAGGGCGCATCATCGGCTGCGTAGTGTATCCCGCAGCTACCATCGTGGAGCCGGGCGTCATCCAGCACGAAGAGGGGAATCGCTTCTCCCTTGGTGAGCTGGACGGCTCCTCTTCCGATCGATGCAAAGCCCTCTCAGCCGCTATAGGCAACGCTGGACTGCGCGCGCCCATCCGCTCCAATATCCGGCAGGAGATTTGGGTCAAGCTGCTGGGCAACCTGGCCTTCAACCCCGTTAGCGCCCTTACCAAAGCCAGTATGGTGGAGATTGCCACCGACCCCGAGGCCAGAGCGGTTGCCCGAGCGATGATGGAAGAGGCCTACGCCGTTGCCCAGGCCCTGGGGGTTGAGATACCTATCACCATTGACCAGCGCATGGCCGGCGCGGAACAAGTCGGCGACCACAAGACTTCGATGCTTCAGGACATTGAGGCTGCCAAGCCCATAGAGATTGAGGGTCTTGTCGGGTCCGTGCTGGAACTCGGTGCGTTGCTAGACATCCCGATGCCCTACACCAGCACGGTGTACGCATGCACCAAGCTTCTGGCCCAAAAGAGCGCCTAGGTGCCTGAGGCACTTTTGCTCGCTGGTGCGGCTGGTTTCTTCCATGCTTACCCCAAATAGCTGCTTGTTGTAGACGCCAAACAGCTAATTCACGTTAAATGCGGTATCATTTGCCCGTTCTCGTGGAAGCTAAACATGAGTGACAGATAGAGTCATAAAGGGGAGAAAAATGTACTTCAACTCAAGACGGTCTGCAATCCACGCCAAGCACGGCATGGTGGCCACCAGCCAACCTTTAGCATCCATGGCCGGACTGCGCATGATGATGAACGGCGGCAACGCTATAGACGCTGCGGTAGCTACGGCTGCTGCTCTGAATGTGGTCGAACCCATGTCCACGGGCGTCGGCGGCGACCTCTTCTCGCTCATCTGGATAGCCAAGGAAAAGCGCGTCATCGCGCTGAACGCCAGCGGTCGAGCACCCTCTGCTGCAAGGATTGAGGATGTTATCAAGGCCGGGCATACCAGCATTCCGAACACTAGCGCTTTTGCCGTGTCTGTACCCGGCACCGTGAATGGATGGGACACCATCCTGCGTGAGTACGGCACCATGCCTCTCTCAGAGGTGTTGAAGCCTGCCATCCAGTACGCCGAGGAGGGGTTCCCTGTATCGGACATCGTGGCGTACCAGTGGCAGCGGGACGTAGAGAAGTTGAAGCTACACCCGTCCGGCGAAGAGTTGCTGCTGAACGGCGATGCTCCCAATGAGGGCGATGTCTTCTACATGCCCAACCTGGCAAAGGTGCTGCGAGGCATCGCAGAGGGTGGCCCGGACGCATTCTACAAGGGTGCAGTCGCAGAGAAGATCGCAGCGTATATCCAGGAGCTTGGCGGGTGGATGACCACGGAAGACCTGGCCAACGATAAGCCTGACTGGGATCAGCCCATTTCCACCGACTACCACGGCGTCACGTGCTGGGAGTGCCCACCTAACGGACAGGGACTCATTGCGCTGATGGCGATGAACATCGTCGAGGGAATGGACATCAAGGGCATGGGGTCGCAGTCGCCCGAGGCCTATCACCACATGATTGAGGCGATGCGACTAGCCTTTGCCGACGGCATGCAGCACATAGCAGACCCTCGGACAGACTACGTGCCCATTGATGAATTACTATCCAAGTCGTACGCCGCCGACCGCCGGGGTCTCATCAACAAGGACAGGGCGATGCCTTCAGTGGACTTTGGGAAGATTCCCTCCGTCCATGACACCGTGTATCTCTCTGCAGTGGACGAAGAGGGCAATGCCTGCTCCTTCATCAACAGCCTATTCGCAGGGTTCGGTTCAGGGTTGGTCGTCCCCGGCACGGGGATTGCCCTTCAGAACCGGGCAGCCTTGTTCAACTTGAACAAGGACCACCCCAACGCCCTTGCACCCAACAAACGCCCGTTCCACACCATCATCCCGGCGATGGCTACCAAGGGCGACGAGCTATGGTTGAGCTACGGCGTCATGGGCGGCTTCATGCAGGCCCAGGGACACATGCAGGTCATCTCCAACATGGTGGACTTTGACATGGGGCCGCAGCAGGCCATCGACGCTCTGCGGTTCAGCGTCGACCTAGAAGGCGGAGTCACCCTGGAGGAAGAGATTGACCCTGCGGTGGTCAAGAACCTGGAAGGCAAGGGCCATACGGTAGGCATCAAGGAAGGCTATTCACGGGTCGTCATGGGCGGGGCCCAGGTCATTGAGCGGAACCCGGAGACAGGGATGCTCATCGGGGCGTCAGAGCCCAGGAAGTCTGGCTCAGCCGTCGGTTGGTAGGAGGCTTAGCCTCTTTTGTGCGTCTCGCGGGGAAGCCAGGACGGGCGTAGATTTTGAAGTAAAGAAAGAAGCCGCTGCTTAGCAGCGGCTTCTTTCTTTCTGTTCTACCAAGTGACATGGCTAGAAACTAACTGGTCTTTGCGAATGAAAAGGGCCCGAGACGCTTCTTTATCCTGCGTGCCACACCCGTTTTGTGAGCAGCGTTAGCCACTTCGCGTGCAACTTTGCGTACAATGCCTAGGTCAAAGATGCTGGGGACAATGAAGTCCTCGTTCAAGTCGCTGTTGGGCACCCCTGATGCGATGGCATAGGCGGCGGCTAGCTTCATTTCTTCGTTAATCTCTCGTGCTCGTACATCCAATGCGCCTCGGAATATGCCGGGGAAGCACAGGGCATTGTTAATTTGGTTTGGGTAGTCTGACCTGCCCGTAGCCATGACCCTCACCATGCCTTCAACCTCTTCAGGCCAGATTTCAGGGTCCGGGTTTGCCATTGCGAACACAATTGGGTCAGCATTCATCAGTGAGACCAAGGCTGGGGTTAGCACGTTAGGGCCGGAGAGTCCCAGAAACACGTCTGCATTGGCCAATGCGGCGTCTAAGCCGCCCTGGATGTTGTCAGGGTTGGTAATCTCGGCAAAGGCCTCCTGTGCCGTGTTTCCGCCGAAGTCTGCATCCCTGTAGATGATTCCCTGCCTATCACAGCCAATGATGTTGGTCACTCCCGCCGTCAAAAGCATCTTCCCGCAGGCAATCCCACCGGCCCCTACGCCGTTGACTACTACCTTCAGGTCTTCCATGCGCTTGCCCGTAATCTTGAGCGCGTTGATGAGGGCTGCAAGGAGCACCACGGCGGTGCCATGTTGATCGTCGTGGAAAACGGGGATGTCCAGCTCGTCCTTGAGTCGTTGTTCTATGTAGAAGCATCGTGGGGCGGAGATGTCCTCAAGGTTGATGCCGCCAAACCCCACGGAGATATTCTTTACAGCCTGGATAATCTCATCCGGGTCATTGGTGTCCAAACAGAGGGGCCAAGCGTCAACGTCGGCCATCTCCTTGAACAGCACGGCCTTGCCCTCCATGACGGGTAACGCGGCGGCCGGGCCTATGTTTCCAAGCCCCAACACCGCTGAACCATCAGTGACGATGGCGACGCTGTTCCCTTTCCCGGTCAGCGTCCATACAGCGCTGGGATCGTGATGGATGGCCATGCTCACTCGTGCAACGCCAGGGGTATACACAATGGACATATCGTTGCGGGTCTTTACGGGCGTCTTGCTCTTCACTTCAATCTTGCCGCCCAGGTGGCGGAGGAAAATAGGGTCAGACACGCTCATCACCCGGATTTCGGAGATGGATTTAAGTCGTTTGACGATTTCTTCGCCGTGGGTTGAGTCGCGAGTGTTGATGGTGATGTCACGAATCATGCCGCGCCGACTCGACGACACGGTGTCTATTGCGCCGATGTCGCCGCCAGCCTGGCCGATAGCCGAGGTAATTTCCCCAAGCATTCCCACACGGTTAAGGTATTCCGCACGAACGGTAATGCTGTAGGCAATGCTTGGCTGCTTCATGGTCATTAGTATTCACTCCATTCAGCGGACGATTTCATATAGCTATTATCTGCGCTTGCAATGAAGGATTCAATGACATGATGCACCGTAGTGCAGGGAGACGCACCACACGCTGAGCTCAAAGGGGACGTTGACACTGTGATGTCATGAAGTTGACCCGAAAGAAAGAGGCCGTGAGGGCTTGGTCGGATATACTGCGGCAGTATTAACGTTTCTTCTGTGACGTTGACAGTGCTAACGTCCACGGGAGTAAAATTGTTCTAGGGACGCAGCTGGCGGGTCGCACTAGTACCACACCCCGTAAACGCGAACGATTAGGAAAGGGCTCCATACGGAGCCCTTTCCTTTGTTCTAAGCTATCCGTAGTAGAATTGGTGGCGTAGATGTGGTGTTACGCGCAGCATTTGTGACCAATCAGAGGGTTAGAAGAGTCTAAGCCGGGCGCTTGTCCGTAGTAGTATGTGCGCCGCGTTTGGAACGTTTTGCCTAGAGTGCATCTAAAACAATGAACTTAGAAGACGAGGGAAGAGTGTTGGTTACACGTAAGGGTACCGTTCTTGGGGTAATTGTGTTGATGGTTGGGATTCTAACAGCGGCCTGCTCCGGCGGGGCTGACACCACACCAGTAGCATCATCCGGCGCACCTGCTCCCAGTGGGCCATTGGCGGCTGACTTCGCCCTCCCTCTCTACAGCGGCGGAGAGGTTCTTGGCGGGGTTGATGAAGTGAACCTGTCAGACCTCAAGGGCAGACCTGTCATCATCAACTTCTGGGCACCCCTCTGTCCACCCTGCCGTGCTGAGATGCCTGACTTCCAGGAAGTCTGGGAGGAATTGCAGGCGCAAGGCAGCGATGTAGTGGTGTTGGGGCTGGACGTTGGGCCGGTCACAGGTCTAGGCGACCGCCAACAAGCCATAGACTTTCTGGAGACTATCAAACTTACCTATCCAACGGGCCAGGCCGTCAGCGCAGATGTTATCCGTGACTACAAGGTGCTGGGGATGCCCACAACGGTCTTTGTCCACCGAAACGGCTCCATTGTACGAACGTGGACTGGAGCTATTACTGGCGACAAAATCCGGGAGATCACCAGGGAAATCATTGGCTAGCAGCCCAGATTAGGTACGTTAGCCAAACCCCGGAATTCCAGGACCTTTGAACCAACGTACGTACTGTTACCGTGTGCTATACTTCCGCCCAAATACCTACATGACCCTTAGCCCTATGTGGCGTCGTGGCTCTACAACCCTCCACACCGGCAACCGGGCAGATCTCAGCAGGAGGTGCTCATGGCGTTTGAAGACAGGATTCTAGAGTGTCGGGATTGCGGCACAGGGTACGCGTTCTCAAGTGGGGAACAGGAGTTTTTCAACGAACGGGGCCTGGTCAACGACCCTGTGCGGTGCCCCTCCTGCCGTGCGGCCAAACGCAGGGACAGGGCTGGTGTTGGGGAAAGCGTCCGGCAGATGCACGCCGTGGTCTGCGCCGAGTGCGGGAAAGCCACGGAAGTCCCCTTTGAGCCAAGGCTAGGCACCCCGGTCTATTGTAGCGACTGCTTCGCCGTTACACGTAGCAAGTAGCCAGGGCGGGACGCTGAACGCGCAATGAACGTAGCGGTAAGCGTGGTCACCCTTCACCTCATTGATACCCACTCGCTGAAAGAGAAGCGTGGCCTCCTCCAGTCACTGATGACCCGACTGCGCGATCGATTCAACGTGTCGATAGCCGAAGTAGAGGGTCAGGACACCATACAGCAAGGGGTTCTGGGCCTCTCATGCGTCAACACCGCCTCAACTCACGCCCAGGAAACCATAGACAGCGTTGTCAGGTTCATTGAGAGCGAGATTGTTGGTCGAGCAGAGGTAGTGGACGTTCAAACGGAAGTGCTGGGTGGCTTTGACGAGCTTTAGTTTATATACCTGAGACTGGCCTGCGGGCTTTAGTCCCCCTCGCCGCAGCGACATATGGGCGGGCTTTAGACTCCGAGCATCTCTTCCAACACCTCTGCCCGCCCCGGAGCGCCTGCCCTGGTGCACATGGCAAGGAAGTTGGCCGTGGTGACTTCTTCCACTTCCTCTACCGTAATCCCCTTTAACTCCGCCAGCTTGACCGCCACCTGCCGCACGTCCTTGGGCTCAGTCCAGCTCTCTCGCTTTGCCTTAAAGGGTTGGGGGTAGGTGTCTGTCTCCAACACGATGCTTTCCATTGGTAACGATGCCGCAATCTCCTGAAGCCCTGGTTGTCGGAGAAGCGGCTTGGCCAGGGAGATATACATCCCAAGCTCCATACACACCTGGGCATCACGGGCATCACCTTGGAAGTAGTGCATGGCACCGCCCACCTGCCAGCCCTGCTCCTGTCGCAGCACCTTGAGTACCTCGTTATGAAGCTCCGGCTGTCCTGGGATTTCGCGGGAGTGAAAGATAACCGGAAGCCGGAGCTCCAACGCCAGGCGAATCTGCTCTCGGAACGCCTGGTACTGGACGGACAGGTCTGGTGCGCCTTTGTCGAAATCCAGGCCGGTCTCGCTGACCGCCACTACTCGCGGAGTAGCATTGGCTGCATCATGAAGCTGCGTGTAGGTGGCATCGTCGATGGGGCCAGTGACGTCCATAGGGTGTATGCCGACCCCCGCCAGCAGCATTGGGTGGCTCTGGGCCAGGTGGACGCAAGCCGTAGACGATGCAAGGGTGGTGCCTGCCAGGACAATAGCCCTTACGCCTGCTTCTTGGGCACGGCTGAGCACCCCCGCCAGCTCTCCAGCGGGGAAGTCGTCCAGGTGTGAATGGGAATCCACCAGCATCGTTGACTCCGTGTGGTCTCGTGTTCGTAGTCTATTCTATAACCGAAGCTTGGGTTACGCTTAGAGACAGCGTCCTCAACTCCTTTCAGGAGACCAATTGTTGATAGTAAAGACCCTGCTTCTCGTTGCATTGAGTGCCTTGGCAGTCGCCTGTGGTTCACCGGAACCTGAGCCAGCCCTGCCACCGACCCCATCGCCGGTACCCATTGCTTCACCAACAGCAAGTGCGCTCCCTACCATTGTGCCGCTCGTTCCCGTCCCCACCGCTGACCCTGCTGCCCATCGAGGCGGAGTGCTGAACATAGCCGCGCGCACCGTGGTGGAGGACTTGGACGTACACCGGGAGTTCTCGCCAGCCCTTGCGGCGTTTGGGCCGGGCATTGTGTACAGTCGGCTGTTGCGCTTCCAGACGGGGCCGGCTATCCAAACACCAAGCCTTGCAGTTGAATGCGACCTATGTGAAGCGTGGGCATGGGACAGCCCCACTACCCTGCGCGTCACGTTGCGAGACGACGTCAGGTGGCAGTCCCTTGCCCCGGTGAACGGGCGAGTCATGACCGCGGCTGATGTGATTTCCAGCTTTGAGCGACAGCGCACTCCGGACTGGCCGAACGCAACCCTCCTCCAGAATATCGACTCGATGGAGGCTGATAGCAACGATGTTGTCTTCACCCTCAAATCGCCGGACGCTGACTTCCTTCTGGCCCTTGCTGACGGACATTCCAAGGTGCTTCCTGTTGAGTTCTCCGGCCGTGATGATTTGGGCGATGGGCCGTTCATTGGCACGGGGCCGTGGATGCTTGACGGAGCCGAGACAGGCACGCGGTACGTGTTCTCTGCCAACCCAACCTACTTTGAGCGCGGATTCCCGTACCTGGACGGCTTGAACGTCTTTGTACTGCCAGAGGAAGCTACACGTCGCGCGGCCTTCTTAACCAAGACCCTGGACGTGGATGAAGTGAAACCCGATGCGTGGTCTGCGTTTCAAGAGAGCCACCCTGAGGCTGGCGTCGCTCGATATTCGCCCCCTGGCGCGGGGATAGAGCTGGCCCTCAACGTACAATCACCCGTCCTGCAGGACATCAACGTGCGTCGCGCGCTGTTCAGAGCCCTTGACCCCTGGGCGCTGAACCAAGAGGTATGGAGTGGACTTGCTACCGTTGCCAGCGGCCTCCCGACCATCAATCCAAGCTGGCTGTTCATCGAGACGGATCTCCATAGACACCTTGCCGACCCTGGCCAAGCACGACAGCTTCTTCAGGGCGCATCCCCGGCGGTGGAGCTTGTGGTGGCAGATTATGGTGACAACTATCTTCGGTACGGGGAAGGAGTTCGTGACCAGCTAGAGGCCGTGGGGTTTCAGGTGGAACTGACGCCGTTAAACCCCATCCTCTACAACGGCCAGGTCTGGCGCGATGGGCAGGTCCAGGCGTACTTAGGCCCAATGCCCCCTGTGAGCACCCCCAACGGATACCTGTACGGGTTTGTACGCACCGGCGGACGATGGAACAAGACGGGCTTCAGTAGCACCGCAGTTGACGCTTTGATAGACGCTCAGGGGGCGGTGTTGGACATGGTGAAGCGGCAGGGTCTGGTTCAAGAGGTCTCGCGGACCTTGCTAGCAGACGGTGTGCGGTTTATGCCTGCGGCTCAAGTGCAGGCGTGGAGCTGGTGGCCGCGCGTTCAGAACCTGCACCTGAATTTTGCGAACTACGAGTACATCTTCTGGTCCAGGGTCTGGGTTAAGGATTAGGTCAGGCCTTGGCTAGGTGCTCATTCAGACCCTGATCCAGCGCCACCCATGCCAGCAGGGCGCACTTCACGCGGATGGGGTAGCTACGCACACTGACCAGCCCTGCTAAATCCCCCAGCAGGGCAGTTTCCTCCGCATCTATTGGCTGGCCCTGCATCATTCGTTGGAATGTGGCGGACAGCGTGCTTGCCTCTGCCGGAGTCAGGTGGTGTATGGCCTCAGACAGCAGGGAGAGGGACGCCTGGCAAATAGAACAGCCAACGCCGTGGATGCCAACCTCTGCCAGAACACCATTGCTTACGATAGCCTGGATGGTTACCTCATCGCCGCAGAAGGGGTTGACCTCTGTAGCCTGGATGTCCGGGTTGTCCAGGGTCTTGCTGTTGCGAGGGTTCCGGGAATGGTCAAGAATCATCTGCTGCTGAGGCCCAGCTATAGCCCCCCAGCCTACAGAAGCAGGACTGGCGGGTACAGGAGTCTCGTCTGGCGTTTGGCTCATACTTAATCCTGCTGTAATCTTTGTAATAGAGTACCACTCAACACCCTTGTGCTGGGTACTGACAGATACCACCTTACTTCATTTGAAGTTCCTAAACAGGTCTAATCTCCGCCAGGGTTGATTTGCCTAGCCGAACCCCAGCTGAAGAACTGGGGTATTCAGCAATCCGGCTGCCTCACTTGCCCTGATTGCCTGCGTCCGGTTCTTTACCCCCAGCTTCTGATACAGGTTCCGAAGGTGGTAGTTCACCGTGTTATCACTGACCACCAACGTTGCAGCAATCTCCTTGGTGGGTGCGCCGCTGGCCAGGAGGTTGAGCACCTCACATTCCCTGGCGGTGACATCTGGTCGGGTATCGTGCTTGGCCCCACTGGCTAGAGCGCCAAGGGCGGAAGCGGGTACCAAGGAGCCTCCGGAAAACACCGTCCGTATGCCGTTAAGAATCTCATCACGGCCTGACCCCTTCACCATGTAGCCCTTGGCCCCTGCTTTGATTCCCTCACGGACGTGGTCATCATCGTCAAAGACCGTGAGCAGGATTATCTTGCACTCTGGAAGCGCTTCAACAATCCTCCTTGTGGCTTCAATGCCGTTCATAGATGGCATGTGGCTGTCCATCAAGATAACGTCCGGGTTTAGTTCCTGGGCCTTTATAATGGCCCACCCACCGGTGTCAGCCTCACCAACAACCTCCATGTCTGGTGTCATGTCCAGCCATGCCTTGGTGCCGTGCCGTACCATCTCATGGTCGTCCACTAGCAGAACCCTACAGGGGCTCAACTCCGAGGGCACTGGAGATAACACTTCTTCTGGTTAGCAAAGACGATTTGCTCTCCATTGTTCACCTTGCGGGCATTGAGTGCCTCCGTCATGCGATAAATAGGGGATGGAAGAGGAGAGTGACACGTAGCGTAGCGAGTGCGCAACCACCACACTCCATCACAAACTATTGTTAATGCCTACTAATATTAGTAGGCTTTGGGCCAAATGGGGTAACTGGCAGAAGGTTATGGTCTAGTATCGTAGCTGAGGGTAGTAGGAAATAACGATGAAACAGCCCCAGTAGGGCTTATAGAGCGGCGTCTTCCGGCCAGTCCAACATCTGGACTTCTGTTGTTTCACCAGCGGGCATCTCTGTGAGGTCCTCCGGGCAGATGGCAAGCCCGTTGGCCCGCGCCATAGAGGTGAGAATGTTGCTGCCCTGGGGCCCCGTCAGCGATGCGTAGTATCGGCCATCTTCCTTGGTGACGATGGCCCTGGCGTAGACCCTGCGACCATCAAAGTTACGGATGGAGTCTCTGAGCACCGCCTGGACGGTTGGCTTGGCAAAGTGTGTTCTACCCAGCATCTTCAGGATGGCAGGCCGACAGAACTGCTCAAAGGCCACCAACGCGCTTACGGGGTTTCCCGGCAGTCCGATGTGCGGTACGCGGCGACCGTCCGGGGCGTGGAGCGTGCCAAAGGCCAGGGGCCGTGCTGGACGCATGCGCACAGACCAGAAAGCGATTTCTCCGCGCTGCATGAGGACATCTTTTACAAAATCGTAATCGCCCTTGGACACGCCGGCAGAGGTGATGAGTAGGTCAGCGGAAAGCCCTTCTTCCAGCTTCCGGGTGGTGTCTTCAAGGTTATCGCGGGCAATGCCCAGCATCTTGGGTATCCCGCCGTAACGCTGGATGGCCGCTGCAATGCCAAAGCTGTTTGCATCGTAGATCTTGCCGCCGCCAGGAGGCTCGCCGGGCATCAGGAGTTCATCGCCGGTGGACAGCACCGCCACGATGGGTCTACGCAGCACGCGGGCACGCTCTCGACTGACCGACGCCAGTACACCAAGCTCGGCAGACCGCAGGGTAACGCCGCTACGCAGCACGGTATCGCCCATCCTCAAGTCTTCCCCCGCAGGCCGCAGGTTTGTGCCGTTGGACACTTCCTGCATGATAGCAATACGCTCCATGCCGGCCCCTGAGGTCTTACGTTGAACCTCGTCCGTGTCTTCAAAGGGCACTACGGCGTCTGCGCCGGGGGGTATGGGTGCGCCGGTCATGATGCGTATTGCGGTGCCGGGCTGTAGGTCACGGTCAGGCATTGCGCCGGCAGCTATGTAGCCAATGACGGGAAGCTCTATGGGGTTGTTTGCTGATGCACCAAAGGTATCGGCGTAACGCACGGCAAAGCCGTCCATTGCCGAGTTGTCCATTGGCGGTAGGTCTAGCGGAGATGTGACGTCCTCTGCCAACGTCTGACCAAGGGCGTCCAGGAGGGATTTTTCTTCAGATTCCAGCGGCGACACATAGCCAAGGATGCGCTCCAACGCCGCCTCGACGCTGAGCATGTCCTCATGATGGCTGCTGTGGTGATGATGTTCTGCCATGATGCGTACTAGTGTACTGCTCTCCCTTTTTGATTGGGGTACATCCCCCAAAGCCCCTTGCAAGAGTCCTGATACATCGAGGTATGGACTCCCCGAAATGACTTTGTAAGTTGCCCTAGTTTGGTAACCGTCAGGTCATGTAGGTACGGGACGAGTCCTGCCAGGGTTAGCCCTGCTGCCGTTGGGTGGCGCCGAGTTCTTTTTCAAGTCGGGCCAGCGTCCGCTCCATAGCCTTGGTGACCTCTTCCGCCGTTAGTGTGCGGTCCTGGGCTTGCAGGAACACGCGGTAGGCCAGCGACCGTACGCCAGACTCCACCTGCGAGCCTACATACACATCGAAGAGAGCTGCGCGTGCGACGAGGGGGTGCTGCTCAATGATGGCCTGCACCTTGGAGGCAGGTACGCCCACCGGCACCGTAAGGGCCAGGTCACGTAGCGCGCCGGGGTAGATGGACGGCCCGCGGAATCGATGGCCGACATCGGGGAGGGCCGATAGTAGCGCAGCCAGGTCAATCTCAAAGTAGACCGCGCCTTCTGCACGGACCTCAAAGTGTTCCAGCACCGTTGGATGAACCTCGCCCAGCTCTGCGACCAACGTATCGCCGATGCTCACTGTGGCTGCTCTACCGGGGTAGTAGAAGGAATCGTCGTTTGATTCGTAGGTGGCTGTCACGCCAAATCGCTCGCACAGCGTTTCCAGCACGCCCTTGGCATCGTAGAAACCGGTCGAAGACTCCGCAGTCGCCCACGTGGATAGAGCGCCGGGGCCAGCCATGATGCCCGCTGCCATCTCCGGCTCAACGGGAAGGCCCTCGCCGTAGAACAGGTACTCACGGCCCACCTCAAAGAACCACTGGGGGATGTTGTCATGGCGCTGGTTGGTGGCCAGCGATTTCAGCAACCCGGGCTTCAGGGTTGTGCGGAGGTACTCAAGCTCCGGGCTCATGGGGTTGGCAGCACGGAGGAGTTCAGGAGTTTTATCGCCTTTGCCGGTCGTTCCCCCGGTCACTTCCAGGGCTTGCTGGCTCACCATTGAGTAGTTGATGACCTCTTGCAGTCCAGCGGCGGCCAGCAGATCACGTACCTGCTCCTTCAGCTCCTGTGCAGGGTCTGGCTGGCTGAGGGGAATTGGCGTGGCCAGCATTGTTGTGGGTATGCGGTCGTAGCCTATGACCCGCGCTATCTCCTCCACCAGATCTTCTTCGATGGCGATGTCAGCGCGCCACGGCGGCACGATGGCTTCCACGGCGTCTGTGCCGACCTCTGTGCAATCAAACCCTAGGGTGTTGAGCGTCTTGGTCACTTCGTCCAGCGGGACGGTGATGCCCAGGATTTTTTCGAGTCGAGCCAGGGTCAGCGTGACTTTCGCCACATCCTGCTTCGCCGGGTATTCATCAATGATGCCCTTGGCCACAGTGCCGCCAGCTACGTCCAGAATGAGTTTGGTGGCTCGGCGCAGACCTAACGGTGGTAGCTCAGGCCGCCAGCCCTTCTCAAACCGCGCTGACGCCTCTGAGCGCAGCTTCAACGCGTCCCCTGTGCGACGGGTGTTGAAGGGGTGCCAGCTTGCGGACTCTAGCAGGATGGATGTTGTGGCCTCTGTGACCTCCGTGTTGGCTCCGCCCATGACCCCCGCCAGGCCTATGACGCCGCTGGGGTCTGCAATGACAATCATTGGGGGCTGCAACTTTCGGTCTATGCCGTCAAGGGTGGTGTGGGCCTCGCCATGCGTTGCCTGCCGCACAATGACCTTGTGGTCTTTGACCTTATCGAAGTCGAAGGAGTGGAGGGGCTGGCCGAATTCCAGCATGACGTAATTGGTCACATCCACAATGTTGTTGATGGGCCGCTGGCCCGCGCGGTTGAGCCTGTCTTGCATCCATTGTGGCGATGGCCCGATGGTAACCCCTGTGATGAGTGTGGCTGTGTAGCGTTTGCAGTACTCCGGGTCTGCTATCTCCACCGTGACCATCGTTGTTATGGGTTCGCCGCCCTCCGGGTAGCTGCTGTCTGGTTCTGTGATTTGGGTGCCCTGGAACGCGGCGACCTCTCGGGCCACGCCGAGGACTGATAGGCAGTCGGGTCGGTTAGCGGTGACTTCCAGGTCAAGCACAGCATCGCCCAGGTAGTCCGCTAAGAGGGTGCCTACGGGTGCATCGTCAGGAAGCACCAGAATGCCGTCATGTTCCTCCCCGATGCCAAGCTCCAGGACAGAGCAGATCATGCCTTCTGAGACCACGCCTCGAATCTTGGCGGGCTTCAACGCCTCTGTCTTGCCGGAGTGGGTATCGAACATCCTGGCCCCCACTTTGGCGAAGGCGATGTTCAGGTTGGGAGCCACGTTGGGCGCGCCGCAGACTACCTGAAGCTGCTCGGCCCCGATGTCCACAGTGCAGAGTCGCAGGCGGTCAGCGTTGGGGTGGGGCTCCACTGCCAGCACGCGGCCCACGTAGGTGTCGTTCCAGCCGCCAAGCTGCTCAACGCCGCCTGATTCCACGCCGGCCATGGTAAGCCGATGCGCCAGCTCGTCCACGGGGACGTTCACGCCTACGTATGCTTTCAGCCAGGACAGGGGTACTTTCACGTGTTACCTCAAAGGTTGTTCTACTTAGAACTGTCGCAGGAACCGGGCATCGTTGCCGTAGAAGTACCGGATGTCGTCTATGCCGTGCTTGAGCATGGCGATACGCTCTACGCCCACACCGAAGGCGAAGCCTGTGTACACCGTTGGGTCTACGTTTGCCATCTCCAACACCCGTGGGTGAACCATGCCCGCGCCCATGATTTCAATCCAGCCACTGCCACGGCAGATGCGGCAACCATCGTCGGAGCCCTTTACGTTGCCCGCGCCATCGCAGTTGAAGCAGTCGATGGACATGTCCACGCCCGGCTCCACAAAGGGAAAGAAATCGCAGCGGAACCGTACTTTGCGCTCTGGCCCAAAGATGAGCCGGGCAAACTCATACAGGGTGCCTTTCAGGTTGGCAAAGGTGATGCCTTGGTCAACGGCCAGCCCTTCCACCTGGGCAAAGTGCCATTCATGGGTGGCGTCTGTGGCCTCGTAGCGGTAGACACGGCCGGGAACCACCACGCGCACAGGGGGCTTGGTCATCTCCATGACTCGCGCCTGCATTGGCGATGTGTGGGTGCGCAGCAGCATGTCCTGCTCACCCTCTGCGTTGGTGTGGTCAAGCCATATGGTATCGAACATGTCCCGGGCAGGGTGGCCCTTGGGGATGTTCAGCATTTCAAAGTTGTAGTGGTCAGTCTCGACTTCCGGCCCCTCGACGACCTGGAAGCCCATTGAGGCGAAAGCTTTGGTGATTTCTCGCACGGTCTGGGTGATGGGGTGGAGTCGGCCAAGGGCGGGGCGACGGCCAGGGAGCGTGACGTCCAGGCGACCCTCTATGGATGCCCGGTTCAGCTCTACCGATTTCATTTCCTCTGTCCTGACCTCTAACTGGCTTTCCAGCAAGGTCTTCACATCGTTGGCCATTGCGCCCACGGTGCGCTTGGCCTCCGGGTCCAAGGCCGACATGCCCTTCATGATCATGGTGATGCGGCCGTCTTTGCGGCCCAGGTACGCGATGCGCCACGCTTCAAGCCCGGCAGCGTCCTCGACGGCGTCCAGCTCAACGATGGCGATGGTCTTGAGTGTGTGCAGCGTTCCGAGAATCTCCGGGGCAGTGGTCATGGGCACCCTTCTACAGCGCAACGTTTTCCGTATGCCATTATAGGGCGTGGAACACCCTAGCTGCAATTTGGCCGTTTAGCGGCTTTGGTGAGGGCGCCAAGGCATAGGGAGAGGGTACAGCCGTATTACTGGAGATGAACTGTAGGAAATTAGAGACTTTCGTAGAGTAAAAGCCCCTAAGGGGCCCTAAGGCTGGTCGCGGAAGAGCTGCCAATCCTCCTGCGGTATCTGGAGAAGCTCCAGATACCGCAGGAGGTCTATGTCTATGCCAGCAGCCTGCTCGTAATTCCTGATGTTCTTGAGCATCAACACCGCAAGGGCTTTGGCCTGGACACGGGGCCATACCCGGATAGTCGCTGCAAGCGTACGTGTAAGCCGTTGTCTGCCTCCAAAAAGTGATTCGTTATAAATGACCTTAGAGCTTCTCCATCAGCTTGCTCAGAACCGATTTCAAGTCGCCGGCCTTCTGCGGGTTCTCCATCAACGCCAGAAACAAGACCGCCTGGCCTGGGCCTTCCTCTCCCTGATCGATGGCCATGTTGCTCAGTAAGGTGAAGGATTCCTTTGATTCTTCACCCACGGCGATTTGCCCCTCATCGATGCCATCGACAACGGTCAGGAACACCTCTCGAGAAATGCTTAGTGCGCGCTCTGGGGTCAGCATGGTGGTGTAGCCTCCTGTGAATGTAGTAGCCGCGTTTCTAACAGGCAGGGCAAACGTATGGGCGTGGTTGTCCCAAATCCATAGGGTTACGCCAGGGCTAGCTTGGCTCTTCTATCCTCACCACGCGGTTCTCAATCCATTGGGCAACTTCTGGATCCTCTGTCAGTGCCAAGTATACCAATGCCTTTGAGGGCTTTCCACTGATATAGCCTTCGACAAACGTTGTGTAAATCATTGTCACCAGGTTGTTGCTGGGGTGGGTATGCAACTCTGGCATGTGGCCCGTATCCAATTTTTCTGCAAGGCTTTGAATCACCGAGTTAGCCATAGCTTCCGCAACCTCTGGAGTCATCATGTTGTCGTACCTCCGTTGTAGTCCTGAGATTATAGCAGCGTCCTAGCGACCATGTTGACAGGTGGTGGGCAGGCGCGACAGTAGTTGATCAGGTGGCCGTCACCGGTAATGTGCGTAATATTTGTGCCGTAGCTAGGGCGGGGGGATGAATGGGGAACTACCCGAAGTCCTGCTCCAACCAGAATTCAAAGACCTTTATGGGCTTGCTTTCGCCGTCGAAGAGGACGGTGTATATCTGTTGGGCGTCAGCGGTGGATTCGCCATGTGGTATCGACATGTAGTTCACACCAGCAACCTCACTAGCCTGGCCCCACATGCCCATCGGGGTATCAGGGTGTTGATCCTTGATGCGGACGCGCATGGCGATGTCATACAGGGGCATGGCATCTCCCAATGCTGCGAGATGCCAGGATACTAACACGTGTGCTGGCATTGGGAAGTGAGAGTACGTTAAGAATAGGGGATGAGAATGATGAGAATGATGAGAATGGGAATTTTAAGATGTAATAAAATTCCAGGAAATGTTGCAGTATACGCCAGAGCAAGCACCGATGACAAAGCACTATAAGAAAGGGCCTCGCTTAAAGCGGGGCCCTTTCTTTTATAACCATCAAGGAGCCTGGGTCCAGGGCCTAGCCCTGGTTATTCCAGGAAATCGCGGAGTTTGCGGGAACGGGTGGGGTGGCGCAGCTTCCGTAGAGCCTTAGCCTCAATCTGCCGGATGCGCTCTCGTGTCACACCAAAGTCGCGGCCAACCTCTTCCAGCGTGCGGCTCCTACCGTCAATCAGCCCAAAACGTAGCTCCAACACCCGTCGTTCACGGTCGCTCAGCGTGTTCAGCACGTCCTCAACCTGCTCCTTCAAGAGCTGGTAAGAAGCTGCATCAATGGGGGCCAGCGCGGCCCTGTCTTCAATGAAGTCACCCAGGTGGGAGTCCTCCTCCTCGCCGATAGGCGTCTCAAGGGACACTGGCTCCTGGGAAATGCGCAGAATCTCGCGAACGCGCTCTGGGGTCTGCTCCAGGGATGCGGCAAGCTCCTCATTGGTGGGCTCCCGACCAAACTCCTGAATCAGACGGCGCTGCTGCCTGAGCAGCTTGTTAATGGTCTCTACCATGTGCACCGGAATACGGATGGTGCGGGCCTGGTCTGCGATTGCTCGCGTGATGGCCTGCCGAATCCACCATGTTGCGTAGGTGCTGAACTTATAGCCCTTGCGATAGTCAAACTTCTCCACCGCTCGAATCAGGCCAATGTTGCCCTCTTGAATCAAGTCAAGCAGGGACATGCCCCTACCAATGTATTTCTTGGCTACGCTTACTACCAGCCGAAGGTTGGCCTCTGCTAGGTGCCGCTGGGCACGGGTGCCTTCACGGACAGCGCGGTCAATGTGGTTACGGATGAGCAGCTCAAAGGGAAGAAGGTCTTCCAAGACCGTTCCATCGTTCAACTGTTGAGCAAGTTGTTCAATGGTAGTGTTCTCTCCCAACACCTCTATCACTTCTGGAGCCAACAGACGGCTGTTGAGGGAGAGGCTGATAATAGCCTTGGCAACGTCCAGCTCTTCTATGCCCATTGCAGGGCTGAGGGTCTGAACGATGTCCATTTTCATTTCATTATCGATGGCCGCCCGAAGCTTGGGGTCTGCCATAACCCCATGGAGGTTTATGGGAGTCTCAGCTTCAACGTGGGTGGCCACTTCTTTGGTCACAGGCCAGGTTTCTACCAAACGCCGAAGCAGTTCAACCGTTATCTGGCAGTTGGTCACGGTGCGATCCGAGTCATCACTGAGGTACTTTCGGAGCAATTGAATGTGCTTGAATGCTTCCATGCTGCGGGCCAGGCGACGCTCGTCCTGGGCGGTCAGCAGGCTTACCCTACCAATCTCTCGTAGGTACATCCGCACCGGGTCGTCGATCATCTCGGCGGACTCTACCTCTACCTCTTCCTCCCACTCAACGTCCTCTTCGGCCCGGGCCTCTTCCAGTTCTTTGGAAGGGGTGTCTTCGGAAGTCCAGGCGGCTGCACTGGCCTTGCCGCCGGATTCGTCAGCTAGCTGTGTTCGGTCACCAACGGGTATGCCAATGTCCATAGGAAGGCTGTTGCCTTCTTCTGCACCCTCTTCTTCACCTTCATCTGATGTGAGAGAAACATCGGACTTTGGCCGTCCACGGCCGCCTGTTGATGGTTTTTTCGTTGTCATATCAGCCTCCTGCAGGTCTCCCCTTAGTATCCTCGCCGGACTCTAGTGGAAAACAGTTCTCGTAGACGCTCATCCTGCTTCCGCAGTTCTTCAGTCGCCTGGGTTGGGTCTTCTCCCTCTTCAAGAGCCTGGGTCAGAGATGTTGCTATCTGTGTGCGCACTTCCCGTAAGTGGCGTTCCTCTAAGCGACGGACGCAGTGAGATAGAGCTTCTGTTCGTTCTTTTTGATCCATGGAGGGGAAGTCACGGTTGACGAGAGTCTCCAAGTGCTCTCGAAGTGGAGCGTCCACAATCTCGCGTAAGTCCTCAATTATAGAGCATTCTACCCATTTTAGATAGACCTCACGGTTCTCACTCTCATGGAAAAACTCTGGTTGGAGGTCCGCTGCTATCTCTTTTAGCTCTGGATCCCGGAACAATAACGCAAGGCTGTAGGCTTCAAGTTGATCCTGTTTGAAGGCCGCTGCTGCAACCTGTATTTGTGCAGGTTGACCCGGTTGCCGCTGCCGTTGGTTCTTGGGTGCTGACGCCCTAAGCACGGACTGCCGCTGCCGCTGCAAGACCTCTTCTAGGGTGTGCCGGTTTATCCCCAGCAACTTCCCAAGGTGCTCCAGGTGTTTGTCTTGCTCTGTTGAGTTCTGAACATCCAGCACCAAAGGCCCAAGCTCCTCTGTCAGCGTCCGTTGGCCCTCTGTGGCAGTCAGGTCGTACCTGGGAGGCAACAGGCGGAGGAAGAACTCTATTTTCGTCTTTGCCGATTCAATGACCTCTGGCCACTTCTCTGGAGCCTGTCGGATGAGTTCGTCGGGGTCTTTGCCCAAGGGGAGAAGGGCAATCCTGACGTTGTCCACGCCCTTCCACGATGATTTGAGGCTCCGCAGGGTTGCTTCCTGGCCGGCAGCATCGGCATCCAAAGCCAGGACATAGTTCTTTGCCAGCTTTGTGAGCTGCTCTACCTGTTGGGCGGTCAGTGCGGTTCCCATGGATGCCACCACGTTGGTGAACCCGTTTTGGTGGGCCATCAACGCGTCCATGTACCCCTCAACCACCACGGCCTCATCCTTGAGGCGGATGCTCTCCGATGCGACGTCCATACCCCACAGGATTGTGGATTTATCAAAGAGCGGGGACTGGGGGGTGTTGAGGTACTTGGGCTGCCCACCGTCCAACTCTCGTCCGCCAAACCCTACAGTGTGGCCGCCGGCGTCCTTGATGGGGAACATGAGTCTGCCGTGGAACAGGTCTCGGGTACGGCCCTCCTCGCTGCGGTGGAGAAGTCCCGCTTGGAGCATCTGGGCATCGGTGAAGCCCTGACCCGCCAGGTGGTTCTTCATGTCTTCCCAGCCTGTGGGGCTGAGACCCAGGTTGAATGCGGTGATAGTCTCCTGGGAGACGCCACGTTTCTCCAGATAGGCCCGAGCATCGGCACCTTCATCGGAATCCAGGAGGTGCCGATGATAGAACTTACCGACTTCTTCGTTGGCTCGGAGCAGGGGGTTCATCGCCTCCTGGGCTCGCCGAGACGGCATTTGTATGCCCAGCCGGTCTGCCAACGTCCGTAGCGCCTCGCTGAAGCTCTGGTTCTCTGCTTTCATCACGAAGCGGATAGCATCGCCACCCTCGGCGCAAGCACCGAAGCATCGCCAACTGCCGCGTTCCGGGAAGACGACAAAGGACGGCGTCCGTTCCGAATGGAAGGGACAGCGCGCTTTCAGGTTGCGTCCGGCCTGGGTTAAAGACGCGTAGCCGGATACAATCTCTACGATGTCTAATCGACTTTTTACGTCGTCTAATAGGGTCATGGCGCTCTCAGTGTATGAATAGGGTGTAGAGAAGTGGAGTTTATTCTACGCTTCTGTTCAAGAAATAGTACTAGTGCCCACAGCCATTTCTCGGAGGAACTCCAGGGCTCCCTGAAGGTCTGGCGGCAGCGGTGCTGTGACCACTATTTTCTTGCCCGTGGAGGGGAGCTGGAACTCAAGGGTCTCTGCATGGAGGAACTGCCGCTCTACCAAACTGGTCTTCTTGCTACTGTACAGGGCGTCTCCCACCAGGGGGTGCCCTATGGATGTCAGGTGGACGCGAATCTGGTGTGTACGGCCTGTCACCGGTCTGGCCTCTACTAGACTGACCTCTGGGAACACTTCAAGGGTGGCGTAGTTGGTTGTTGATTCACGGCCCCCGGGTACCACTGCCATCCGTTTGCGGTTCCGTGGGTCTCTATCTATTGGCCCCTCAACTACGCCCTTTTCCGGGTTGGGGCTTCCCCACACAAGAGCCAGGTAGCGTTTGTGAATCATCCTCTGCTGGAGCTGATCTGCTAACAAGTGATGGGCCGCATCGTTCTTGGCCACCATCATCAGACCGGAGGTGTCCTTGTCCAGCCGATGCACAATGCCGGGCCGCTGCACCCCGCCGATGCCTGAGAGGTTTGGTCTAAGGGCCAGCAGGGCGTTGACTAGGGTGTGGGACGGGTGGCCCGGCGCAGGGTGAACGGTGAGGCCCCAGGGTTTGTCGACCACCATCAGGTCATTGTCCTCGTAGAGAATGCTTATGGGGATGTTTTCCGGCTCCATATTCAACGGCACCGGTGGTGGAATGGTCAGTGCGACGCGGTCTCTGGCATGGACGGGCTGAGACGGCTTGGCGGGAAGGCCGTTCAGCGTCACCTTGCCGTCCTGGATGAGCTTTGTAAGGCGAGAGCGCGTGAGGTCTGGGCAGCAGGACGCCAGATAGCGGTCCAGGCGCATTCCCGCCTCGGTTGCTGTGAACTGCCGGGTTTCAGTCGTCATTCCCTACAGGCTCCGTTGGAATTTGGGGCAAATCATCCTCTGCTATGACGGCCTGGTTTGCTGGAACTTCTTTTTTGTCCTTTGCCGTTTTATTCTCTTGAAACATGAAGACCACCACCAGAATAACAATGCCGGTGACTATGGCAGAATCAGCAAGGTTGAAGATTGGCCAGGCTCCTACGTCAAGAAAATCAGTCACCTTCCCCAACCATATCCTGTCTATCAGGTTTCCTATAGCGCCACCAAGCAACAGCCCCAAGCTGAGGCGGACAAGTCGTTCAGAGCCAGAGTGGGAATGGTAGAAGAACAACAGGATGCCTACCCCAACAAACGAGGCAATGGTCATGATGAAGGTTTGGTCAGAGAAGACGCCAAATACTGCGCCGGTGTTTGTGGTGTAGGTGAGGCGGAAAAACCCCTCGTCTGGTACCGACTCGTAGATGTGAAGGTTTGCCCGGATTAATGCTTTGGTGATTTGGTCTATAACCACCACCATTGCAAATACTGGCAACAGCAAGAAGTCGCGGTAAAGCTTGGGTTTCTGGGGTTCGGATGCAAGTTCGATCAACGTACTCCCCGCCGATGGAATATCACAGAATTAATTCCAGGATAACACGCAGATTGCCCTTGAAGTACGACTGTAAACCAGTGCCCCCCCCATTGCTTAGTAATGTCGTGGAAGCCATTGGGCACCGGGAATCATCGTGTATTGGCAGTGTATGTGAAATAGCCACGTAAACTCGTTTCAAAAGTAGCTCGCGAGTAGTCATTACTTGTATCACCTTAAGCAATCCATTCGATGACGCTATCGGTCTTTCCTGTCTGATGATTTGTATATTTCGTGTAGCGCCTGGATTGCGGTCGCGTACCCCTCTAAAATTTGCCGCATTGCGATTGACATTTGTTCTGTCAACTCCCGGATAGCCATTCTAAATGCTGTGGCGTCGTTGGCCGAAGAGTCAGGTGATGGCGACGAGTAGAGTTCAGTTGACGCTATCAAGTCTTCGAGGGGGATTCTCAGCGCCCGTGCGATGCTTTGCATCGTACCTATACGAGGATGAACATCTTTGGTTTCAATTTTGTATAGAGACTGGACCGTAATCCCGCACTGCTCAGCGAGCTCGCGGCCACGCGGGGGGGCGAGAGACAGGTGATTAGAGGATTATTCTTGACTCCAATCGTTCTAGGTATCGTTCAGGACATACTGATGGGCGTGGGCAGGATAGTTTGAATGACGACCCTTCAGGCATTGATCTTTGGGGGGATTACCCCATAAGATTTTGGATAGGGATGGGCGTACGATGTCCAGTATAAGGTGGAAAGATTAGTTTGACTCTCATCCCATTGCAGATGGTTTCATCAATGTTCACTAGCTGATGACTGGCGATGACGGAGTACTTTTCCAGGGTGTGTGAGGACTTAGACGCCCATCACCTGGATGAGAATTTCACGCTGGCGGGGGTGGTCGAGCTCAATGAAGAACACCCTCTGGTAGGTGCCTAGTTGAAGCGCACCATCGATGATGGGGATGATCTCACTTGTGCCCAAGGCTAGATGCTGACAGTGGGCGTGGCCGTTGGGGCATTCATCTTCATTCATGTTGACGGTGCGGACGGTGAAGTCGTTGTGCCGGTAGTCTGCGTCCCGGGGAGCGATGTGCTCCAGGGTGCGCTCCAGATCCTCGAGTAAGAGGGGTTCCATCTCGTTGATTTTGATGGCTGCGGTCGTGTGCCGGGAGTAGACAAGCACATTGCCCACGGTGACGCCGGAATCAGCGATTGAGGCCAGCACTTGGTCGGTCATGTCGACAAATTCAGGGGCCTTTGATGATTCCAACGTGATGCTGAAGTTGCATATCCGGAGGGATGAATCTGACGTCGGCATCGGAGTAGGTATCCCATTCTGATTCGCCTGTTGTCGAATCACTGTTTCCCCGTCCCCTCTTCCCCATGCAGTGAATGTTCTTTCACTTTGTCCGTTTAATTCGCATAGCGAGTGAGACCGAACCACGATACTCGAATTGACGTGAAGCTGTCAACGGATTGGGCCGCAAAGTATAGCTAGATGGGAGTGCTGGAAATTCCAAGTTATCAGTAGTTGTTCCTTTGCCTCTCGGCGACCTTCACCATTACCTTTGCAGCTGCGAACAAGCTGGGGGTGATAACCCAGCCATCACCCCCAGCGAACCCGCTATAGTATTTGCCCCGCAACCTGTGGTGGCGATTCAGGACCAGTTCGGAAATACCGTTACGAATAGCACTCTAACAGTCATAGCTTCCCTACAGACTGGTACCGGAGCCCTCGGTGGGACTGCCGGTGTAGCTGCGGTCGGCGGCCTGGTGAACTTTGCAGGGTTCTCCATCAGTACGGAGGGCTCGGACAAAGTCCTGAGGTTCACACAGGGGACCTTGGCCAACCCGACGGTGGATACGAATGCCTTCTCGTTTGAACTACCACCGCCTCCGGTGGTCACAACCTGCAAAGCCGGTTTCCAAATAGAAAATGGGAAATGCGTGATAATACCTGTGGTATTTGATTACTTTAGTTCTGTGAATCAGCTTGATGACATTTTTGAATCGTGTGCCACCGGCGGCTGTAATGATGGCCAGAAGCAACAAATTCTCACGCTTTTGGCTGGCATTACAAATCCTAAGGATAAGGCAGCGTTGCTCGGTGCTTACAAAACAGGAGAACTTACCAGCCTTCTCAGCCTGATGGACCCGCAGACAGTTGCTGATACGCTGAGTGCTATGAGTGAGACACAAGCCGTAATTTCGATAAAAACCCTCGGCGTTCCCTCAGCCAAGGCTACCGACCTCGTTAGCAAGATGACGACAAAAAAGGCGGGAGCCCTTATGTCGTCTTTGACCAAAGCGGAACGGGATGCCCTCGCCAAAGACGTTCCGGTAGCTACCCTGATTAAGGTCCTTGCTGAAATAACGCCCGAACAGTTGAGAGAGATGGATCCAAAGGCGTTGATGACGAAACTGCAAGGCCGAGCCAGTTGTCCGGTGAAAAAACTCCGGTACCGGTAGCTGGGGCCCCTGCGGGGACGGTAATTGAGGCCTTTGGTAATGTGGCAAAATACGAAGTCAAAGGTAAACCCGGGGTATTCATCTGGGTCACGTTACTACACAGCCCTAATCCCATTGACCAGGTTCTTGGCATGTTCACTGAAGACGTGGAAAATGTGATCACCAGCGTTGTTACCGCTGGTGCCACGAAGCCTAATTTGGCTCCCGCGCTGCCTAACGGCCTAGTGGCAACCCAGTACTTCTACGTAACGCCCGACGTGGCGCCGGAAAAGATTAAGAAGGGTCTGATTAGCTTCTTTGTGGAGAAGAGTTGGCTTGAGGAGAACGGGTTCCATAAGTGGTCGGTCGTTTTGTATCGATTGAACAGTGTGACGAACGAGTGGCAAGCGCTGCAAGCGCAACTCGTGAGTGAAAACGCTACCAGGGTGCACTATGACGCACCGGTGCCAGGGTTCTCCCTGTTTGCTATCACCGGTGGGACAGAGCCTGCCAGCCAAGATTACACGGTTGCAGCTCTGCAGGTATCCCCTGCGATAGCGACAGAGGGGTCCACAGTGACCGCCACCGCCGCGGTAACGAACACGGGTGCGACAGGCCAGACATTCGTGATTAACCTATCCGTCAACTAGCAGGTGGACGATAGTGTGTCGGTCACTGTGGACGCTGGAGCGACGGAAACGGTGACGTTCACAACGGTGCAGGCATTAGGTGCGTATGAAGTCCGCGTAGAGGAGTTGTTTGGTAACTTCACGGTAGAAGCTCAGGTGGTAATACCGACGCCGCAACCGATAGCCACGCCAGCGCCGACAGCAACACCTGCGCCAACGGCCACGAAGGCCCCGGCGCCTGCACCAACCGCAGTGGCGACTATTGCGCCAACAGACGGTGACGACGGTGGTAGCCTTGGCCTGATTATTGGAATTATCATCGCGGCGCTGGTGCTTGGTGGAGGAATCGCGTTCTTCACTCTTCGCTCCAAAGGGCCGCGCGTCTAAGACCCTCTAAAACATAAGGAAAAACAAAACGCTGGCGATTCGGTTCCGATGTGGAATCTGGATCGCCAGCGTTTTGTGGTTGATAGAGCAAAACGGGGCCATTGGAGACGTAACAACCGTAGCTCGTTGAAATGAGGGATATAAACTATTCTTGCCAACACGTTTAAAGACAAAAGTGACCTTCAATGAGAGAAGTACAATCGGGAGATTTCCTGCGTCAGCCCTCTACCGAGGAGGGAAGCCGTGAAGAGGCATGCCAGTAGTAAGGATGAAATTTGGGGAAGTTGATCATAGAGTTAACATGCCGAGGTAGACCAGATATCGCATTGAGATAAATCCGGAATTGTTATTAGAAGACAGTGACACTTTTCGCCAGATTTCTGGGGCGGTCTATCGGATATCCTCGCTCAAGGGCGCAATAGTAAGAGATCAGCTGGAGCGCAATCGTCGAGAGTATCGGGAAAAAACAGGAATCGGCCGAAGGTAGGTACACGATCTCATCGACCAATGATTCAAGAGAATCATCGTGCGTATCAGTGAGGACCGTGATGGAAGCGCCACGGGCACGCACCTCTTTAATCGATTGAAGAACCCGCTCAAAGGTCTCATCTCCTGGTGCCAGCACGATGATCGGGGATTCTTTTGTCACCATGGCTAAGGGGCCGTGCTTGAGTTCACCGGCTAAGAGCGCCTCAGCGTGCAAATAAGCCATTTCCTTGAGTTTCAGGCTACCCTCAAGAGCCGTAGTGTGGTTGACGCCTTTCGAGACGAGGTATGCACTTTGGTGTCTGGCTAACTTGGTTCCTATCGTTTTCAGTTGTGCGCCCTGACCAAGAACCTGATGGGCTTTTGCGGGAAGAAGGCGTAACCCTGTCAACAATTCGTGGAATCTGTTGATGGGGGGAGGAAACAAATGTAATCCTAGCAGGTAAAGGTCAATGATTTGTGCTGTGAAGCTCTTGGAAGCCGCAACACTGATTTCTAAACCTGCATTGGTATAGATCGTTCCGTCGGTGACACGAGTGATGCTACTGTCGACTGTGTTTGTCAGGCCTATTGTTGAATAACCAGCGTTCCGAGCTAGACGGGAGGCGTACAACGTATCAGCGGTCTCTCCAGACTGAGTGATAAACACGCCTAGGTGGTTTCGACTTGCCGGCCGTATATTGGAGATCTCCGATGCGATGTTCGCGGAAACGTTGACGGCGCTGTATTGGGATATGAAATGCTGTCCTATAAGCGCTGCATGGAAGGCTGACCCGGCCCCCGCAATGAATATTTGAGCAAATTCGTCGCTGGGGAATGGTGGCAAGTCTAAGGTTATTCCGGGATCCGTGGAGGATATGCGGCCTGCAATTGTGTCAAGAATTACTTTTGGTTGTTGGTGGACTTCCTTTAAGAAGAAATGTTCATATCCTGCCAACCCTCGATCTTCGGGCCGCCATGATACTGGGTGCACAGACCGACTCACACGGACTTCATTGTGGAAAATTTCAACGTTAGTCGGGGATATAGCGGCAACGTCTCCATCTTCTAGATACATCATCTTCTGGGTATGATTAATAATGGCAGGTACATCGGAGGCAACAAACATCTCGCCTTCGCCTACACCGATGACCAATGGGCTTTCCCGCCGAGCTACTACTATTTGGTCGCTGTCGCGAAACACTACAGCCAGAGCGAAAGAGCCTACCACTTCGCCGATAGCATGGACAACGCTGCCCACCGGGCCATGAGAAGCAAAATCCTCAATGAGATGGGCGAAAACCTCACTATCGGTTTCAGACCGGAAAACGTGTCCACTTGCCAGAAGCCTTTGTCGAAGCTCATAGAAGTTGGTGATGTCTCCGTTGTGAACGATTGCCAGTTGTTCGCGGCAGCCTGAATGAGGATGGGCATTTATCTCGTCTGGCTTTCCTGTAGTAGCCCATCGGGTATGGCCAACCCCAGAGGAACCTTCACCGATGACGGGCATCTTTTCCAGCTGTTCAACGAAGCCAATGCTCTTGGTGACTCTGACTCCCTCGGGGGTGGAGATGGCAATACCACATGAATCGTATCCGCGGTATTCCAGTTGCGTGAGAGCATCAAGAAGAATGGGGTACGCTTTCCGATACCCGGTGTAACCCACAATCCCACACATGACCTTTATGCTCCTATCAGGCTTTAGACCTTGCGTAGTGCTCAGATGACATGCGTTGATTCGGGAACGTCATGTTGTAGGTACGTCATGTCCCCAATTTGAGCCTGCGACCCTATCATTGTACCTGGCCTCACGCTGACGTGTGACCCAATAGTGACATTCTCTGAAATGATGGCTCCCATGTGTGTGGACAAGTACTTTCCACCAAGAGATATTTGTGTGTTACCTGTCGTGGCCATAAAGTTGGAACCGATGGAGCTTGCCGCTCCTACAATCGTATCAGTCAAATGGGAGTGACTCCCAATCTGTACCATATCGCCAATAATGCTATTACGAAGTTGGGTGAAAGATTCGATAACTACGTTGGATCCGACACTGGTGTAAGGGTAAATCACGGTTCCTGGCCCAATCTCACATCCTTCTCCAATAGTCACCGGCCCCACAATATAACTGTTGGCACGAATGACGCTGCCGGGATGAATTGTCACGGCACCTTTCAGGGTGACTCCAGGCTCACACTCCCCCATGCACGCAGCGGCAGTTGCCGCCAGAGCCAATCCATTGAGCTTCAATAAATCCCAGGGGTAAACAGCGTCAAACCATCCCGTCGTCGTTTCGCAGGCAACGAATGTGGCTCCATCCCGTATCATGTGGTTAATCGCAGTAGGAAGCTCGAACTCTTGGGAGAG
>Ga0302127_10000108_pt1 | contig 37391 bp, 40 predicted proteins | sample CB4_SCM_MG_FD_204452 | JGI IMG/M metagenome (GOLD analysis project Ga0302127, IMG submission 204452) | Marine microbial communities from Western Arctic Ocean, Canada - CB4_SCM | ecosystem: Environmental > Aquatic > Marine > Oceanic | place: Canada: Western Arctic Ocean | collected 2017-09-24
TTGTCACGCAACAATTTTAGATACGGTGTAATGTCCATAAGCTACCGGAGCATTCCGCTTTTTTCTTCGGACTCTTCGAGAGAAAGATGATCAAGGCCTTCCAATTTATCGCCGCCCTTCGCCGCTTTGCCTTCTAATTTAATTCGTAGTCGCAGTTCATTCATTGAGTCGGCGTTGCGCAGCGCATCCTCATAGGTCACGAGATCTTCTTCGTATAAGTTAAATAACGCCTGATCGAACGTTAACATGCCGAGCTCGTTGGACTTCGCCATAATGTTCTTGATTTCATGCACCTCACCTTTAAGCACGAGGTCGGCGATTAAAGGGGAATTCAACAGAATTTCTATGGCAGCGACGCGACCTGCCCCGTTAACATGTTTCAGCAGGCGTTGTGAAATTATCCCCTTCAAGTTCAGCGACAAATCCATTAATAACTGGCTGCGACGCTCTTCGGGGAAAAAGTTGATTATCCGATCGAGTGCCTGGTTTGCGCTGTTCGCGTGCAAGGTTGCCATCGCGAGGTGACCAGTCTCCGCGAAGGCGATACCGAATTCCATTGTTTCGCGGTCGCGAATTTCGCCAAGTAATATGACATCTGGGGCTTGGCGTAATGTGTTCTTCAGCGCGATTTCCCAATCATCGCAGTCGACCCCAACTTCGCGTTGCATCAAGATGCAGTTTTTATGCGGGTGTACATACTCGATCGGGTCTTCGATCGTGATAATGTGGCCGTAACTATTCTCGTTTCTATGGTTAATCATCGCTGCTAGCGATGTCGATTTACCGGAGCCTGTACCGCCAACCATTATCACAAGGCCGCGTTTTGTCATGGCGATGTCTTTCATCACCACGGGAAGGCCTAATTGATCTATCGTCGGCACTTCCGTTTCAATCGTCCGTAATACCATCCCGGTATATGACTGTTGAACGAAAGTATTAACACGAAATCTTCCTATACCGGCTGGCGCAATGGCGAAATTACATTCTTTTGTCGCTTCAAATTCTTTGAGCTGGCGATCATTCATAATCGCATAAGCTAATGCTTTCGAGTTCTCAGACGTCAGTTTTGTTTTCGAAACAGGGGTGACTTTACCGTCTATTTTAATCGCTGGCGGGAAATCGACGGTGATGAATAAATCGGAGCCCTTTTTATCGACCATGAGCTTGAGCAAGTCGCGCATGTACTTAATCGCTTGTTCGCGTTCCATATTAGGCCTCTTCTAACCTTCAGTGGCGACGATGGTGGATTATATATTGTCCTTATTCGTTGCCTTCGACTGCGCTTCGCTGCGCGAAACGGAGCCCTTTTTCACCAATTCCGCAAGGCACTGGTCTAAGGTCTGCATGCCAAACTGCTGCCCCGTTTGAATAGCAGAATACATCTGCGCGATTTTATTTTCACGAATTAGATTTCGAATAGCGGGGGTACCCATCATAATTTCATGAGCTGCAATTCTGCCACCGCCATTTTTCTTCATTAGGGTCTGCGAGATCACAGCGCGCAAACTCTCCGAGAGCATCGCTCTGACCATACTTTTTTCTTCTGCTGGGAAAACATCCACGATACGGTCGATTGTTTTCGCTGCCGAGCTTGTATGCAATGTGCCAAATACCAAGTGGCCGGTTTCAGCAGCCGACAAGGCCAATCGAATCGTTTCTAGATCGCGCATTTCACCGACCAAAATCGTGTCTGGATCTTCTCGCAAGGCTGAGCGCAGCGCTTCGTTGAAGCCCAACGTATCGCGATGGACTTCGCGCTGGTTAATCAGACATTTCTTGCTTTGGTGAACAAATTCTATCGGATCTTCGATAGTTAATATGTGACCATATTCGGTCTCATTCTTATGATTGACCATCGCCGCCAAGGTCGTAGATTTTCCGGAACCGGTGGGTCCCGTGACTAGCACGACGCCGCGCGGAATTTCCGAAATTTCTTTGAATATGTTTGGAGCACCTAGGTCCTCAAGACTTAGAATCTCCGATGGAATTGTTCTGAAAACAGCTCCGGAACCGCGATTTTGATTGAACGCATTGACCCGGAATCTGGCCAGCCCAGGGATTTCGAACGAAAAGTCACATTCCCAAAATTCCTCATAATCCTTGCGCTGTTTATCGTCCATGATGTCGTATACGAGATCGTGGACTTCGGTATGGTCCATGGACGGCACATTAATCCGTCGTACATCCCCATCGACTCGGATCATCGGTGGTAGCCCGGCTGATAAATGTAAATCCGAACAACCATTTTTCACGCCGAAGGCGAGAAGCTCACCAATATCCATAGCACCCCCTGAAAGACGCGTGTGTTTGTTGCTCAGGCAACCGTCGAAATTGAATTGAGAGGTCACCGGATATCTGCTTGACCTTAGCGGCCCAAAGGCCGCTCAAGTACTCACCTAGATTCAAACTTTAGCAAGTAACTACCCGTATTGTCGTGCAAAATCCACTACAATCCTGTCAAGCAGTATAACCCAGGCGACGACCCAGCGCATGATTTACACGATCGACCACTATGAGGATATATTGCGCCGCATTAGTTGTGCCGCCGTCGCAGCCGGTCGCAATGCGCAAGATGTGGAGTTGTTAGCGGTAAGTAAACACCAATCTGTAAATGCGATCCGCCAACTCGCCGGGTACGGGCAGCGAAGCTTTGGAGAAAATTATCTCCAAGAAGCCGAATCTAAGATAATTGAGCTTGCCGAATTGTCCTTGCAGTGGCACTTCATAGGGCAATTACAGTCGAACAAAACACGCGTAGTCGCGCGTTTGTTCGATTGGGTGCATAGCGTCGATCGATTCAAAATTGCCCAACGGTTAGATGCACAACGACCGGAAGCGGCACCGCCATTAAACATCTGCGTCGAAGTAAATATCAGCGGTGAGACCTCGAAAGGCGGAATCGCCCCAACCGAGGTCCCAGATTTCATTGCGGCCTTGGCGTCTTTTCGTCGACTCCGCGTGCGCGGGTTGATGGCGTTGCCGTCGCCAGCGGCAACGATTACCGCGCAACGGAGATCATTTCAAAGACTTAGCGAAGTACTCGTGGCGCTTAAACAACCACAGTTGAGCTGTTTATCGATGGGTACTTCTGCCGATTTTGAAGCCGCTATCGCTGCGGGTTCAACAGTCGTGCGCATTGGTACGGCGTTGTTCGGGCCGCGCGATTAGTTGTTCGCGCGACTCGAGTTCGTTATTTAACTATCACCTAATTCCGAGTAACGTAATCGTCTATGGAAAAGCACATCCTGAGTATCGGCGGCGGCAATATGGGTCGCGCAATTATTGGCGGCTTATTAGCAAAAGGCTATCCGCCGGAACGCCTTTGCGTGGTCGAGCCTAACGAAAATGCTCGGACGCTCGTCACTGAGCAATTTGGCGTATCCGTCAGCGCCGCATGTCGAGAAATCCGCGACGAGGAAATCGTATTGCTTGCCGTCAAACCTCAGATTATGCAGGATGTAGTCACTCAATTAGCCGGTTTAATAACGGGAAAACGGCCGTTATTTATATCGATTGCGGCCGGAATTACAACTAACCAGATTAGTCGTTGGCTGGATGCCGTGGTCCCGATCGTCAGAGTTATGCCAAATACACCCTCGCTGGTTGGACGCGGTGCAGCAGCCTTATTTGCGACCGCGCAAACCCGAGATCATGAAAAAGTAGCCGCAGAATCGGTAATGGCAGCCGTCGGGCTGGCTGAGTGGGTAGCCGATGAGGCGTTACTCGACGTGGTTACTGCACTGTCTGGGAGTGGTCCCGCGTATTTCTTTTTATTTATGGAGTTGATGGAAGAAATCGCTGTAGAGCTTGGACTCGAGCGCTCGATTGCTCGCAAACTCACGATTGAGACCGCACTAGGGTCGGCAGAACTCGCACGAAACTCGACTCAAACGCCGGGTGAGCTACGTCAGCATGTCACTTCTCCGGGTGGAACGACGCAACGCGCGCTCGAGATCCTGGACGGCGGCGATATAGCGGGGTTAATGCGCAAGGCGCTACGCGGAGCGCACAGTCGCTCGATTGAACTCGCGGCGGCCGCCGAGGAACCAGCATGAGTGGCGGTAGCTATTTCGCCAATGCCGGGGTCTTTTTGATCGATACGATGTTCGGCATCTACATATTGGCCGTCATGTTGCGATTTTTTTTACAACTCGTGCGCGCCGATTTTTACAATCCGTTGTGCCAAGCGATCGTCACGGTGACGAACCCGCCATTGAAACCGCTACGCCGAATCGTTCCACCTATGGGTAAAATAGACACTTCGTCGATCGTGCTGCTGCTTCTATTGCAAATAATCAGCAGTTATTTGGTGTTTTTCTTCCTCGGCGTAGGGCCTAATTTTGCGGGTGTCCTAATTAGCGCAGTCGCGGAACTCATCAACAAGGCAATTTATTTATTTATATTCGCGATTGTTATACAGATTGTCGTGAGTTGGATTTCACCAGGAACTTATAATCCAATAATTGGCGTTATCGACACATTGACTGCACCGATTATGCGCCCGGCGCGCAATGCCTTACCGCCCATGGGTGGTATAGACTTATCGCCAATGCTGGTGATCATCGGACTAACACTAAGTGCCATGCTCGTCGTTGCACCGTTACGAGACCTTGGACGATCGCTGCTCTAAATTATGACTATGCCTGATCAGATACCGGCCAACAGCGTCGGCGTCGTATCTTCGTCTAAACTCCATTTCCGCGATCCGCTCGACCTCGACTGCGGCGTTACGCTGCAAGAGTATGATTTAGTTTACGAATGTTACGGCGAGCTAAACGCCGAACGCAGTAATGCTGTGTTAATTTGCCACGCACTTAGCGGCGACCATCATGCAGCAGGGTACAATTCCGTCGACGAGGCGAAACCGGGTTGGTGGGATAACTGCATTGGTCCGGGCAAACCAATTGACACCAATATTTATTTTGTCGTCTCGTCTAATAACCTTGGTGGCTGTGCAGGTTCGACCGGTCCGTTGTCTATCAATCCGAGCGTCGGTACGGCCTACGGACCGGATTTTCCGATCGTTACTGTACGGGATTGGGTTGAAAGCCAATCTCGCCTCGCGGATGCACTTGGGGTTACACGCTGGGCTGCTGTCATGGGTGGCAGCCTCGGCGGCATGCAAGCCTTACAGTGGGCGATTGATTACCCCGACCGTGTCGCTCATTCGATTGTCATTGCTGCCGCCTCGAAACTCTCGACGCAAAACATTGCCTTTAACGAAGTCGCGCGGCAAGCGATCCGCTACGACACCAGTTTCCATGAAGGACATTACCTCGACCATGACGTGGTCCCCGAGCGAGGATTGATGCTCGCGCGCATGCTTGGGCATATTACTTATTTGTCTGACGACGGACTGCATGCGAAATTTGGCCGAGAATTGCGTGATGGAAAACTTAACTTTGGCTACGACGTTGAATTTCAGATTGAGAGTTATTTACGTCACCAGGGCCAAGCTTTTGTCGGGCGATTTGATGCCAACTCATACTTATTAATGACGAAATCTTTAGATTATTTCGATCCAGCGGCGCAATTCAACGATGACCTAACCGCAACACTAAAGCGCTGTACGGCGCAGTTCCTGGTCGTCTCATTTACCAGCGATTGGCGCTTCCCACCGACAAAATCGCGGGAGCTCGTTCGAGCACTACTAGATGCGGACAAAGATGTTAGCTACATCGATGTGGATTCAGAACAAGGTCACGACTCATTCTTGCTCGAATTTCCGGCTTACCACGACGTTTTACACAGCTATTTCGCGCGTATCGCTCGTGAGATCGACCAATGACCGCATTACATCCTGACCAAACAATCATTGCTGCCTGGATACGCTCTGGAAGTCGCGTTTTAGACCTCGGTTGTGGTGATGGACGATTGCTTGCCGCATTGCAACGAGAACAAGGGGCAAGTGGCTACGGCATCGAGATCGATCCGGAAAATATTGTGCGTTGCATTACCAACGGCGTCAACGTGGTGCAATCTAACTTAGACGATGGTTTGGCGGACTTTGACGACAATTCATTTGACTATGTGATCATGACTCAAACTCTGCAAGCCGTTCGTTACCCACATCACTTGCTACACGAAATGCTGCGGATCGGACGCGAAGGCATTGTCACCTTTCCGAACATGGGACACTGGAAATGTCGTGCTCAAATTGCCTTTGGGCGTATGCCCGTCACGCAGCACCTTCCCGACACGTGGTACAACACATCGAACATTCATATCTGTACGATCAAGGACTTCGAAGACTTTTGCGATCATGAGAATATAGAAATTCTACAAGGCACGGCGGTAGACGCGCAGCACCGAGGCGGGACGGCGATGCGTTTAATGCCTAATTTGTTTGGGGAAATCGCGTTATATCGATTCCGTCGGCGCCCGTAACGGAATCCTTGTGTGGCGGGTTATGGTCAATGGCAAACCAGAAAGTGCGCGCGAGTCTGCTATATTTATAGGCTATTCAAACTAATCTGAGGGCGGGCCCGGACATGCAGCGTTTTAAGTCTTTTGCCATCGGTTTAATTGCACTAGCCCTTGTTGCAGCGCCGTCATTTTCTGCTGCAGAGCGATCAGAAGAATTTGGCGAATTCCAAGTTCACTACAATGCGCTTACCACGGGACTGATCGAACCCAGTGTAGCGCGAGCTTACGGAATTATCCGCAGCAAACACCGCGCTCTAATCAACATTGCCGTTCTACGACGCGTAATGGGAACGCCGGCCAAACCGGTCCAAGCGGTGGTAAAAGTTGAGGCCGTGAATCTCAGTGCGCAGTTACGCTCGATAGAAATGCGCGAACTAAGTGACGCCGGTGCGATTTATTATATCGGGGAGTTTCCGATCAGCAACAACGACAATTTGACGTTTAACGTCGAGGTTACTCCTGACGGCTCTGAAACTGCGCACGCCATCTCGTTCAAACAAGAGTTCTTTACTGATTGAGCGTCCCGATCGATCCGAGCATTGGTGGCCTTACGCCGTGATAAAGTCTTCAATGTTAACGGCGTAATCCATTACCAAAGGGGCGTGATCGGAAAATCGCTTGTTTTTATAAATTGATGCGGCGGTCACTTTGTCTGCCATATTCGGCGTCACGATCTGGTAGTCAAGTCGCCACCCCACGTTGTTCGCCCATGACTGACCGCGATTTGACCACCATGTGTACTGATCCGGTTGATCATTAATAGCGCGAAATCCATCGACATAGCCGGCTTGTCCGAATAATTCGTCCATCCAACTTCTTTCTTCGGGCAGAAACCCAGAGTTTTTCCGGTTAGAGCGCCAATTCCTAAGGTCTATCTGCTTGTGCGCGATGTTCCAATCACCGCACAAGACATACTCTCTATCTTGCTTACGTCGTTGTTTTAACAGCGGCATGTAGAAATCTAGAAAATCGAACTTAACTTGCTGACGGACGTCGCCCGATGAACCCGATGGTAAGTACAACGAGGCGACGCTTAACTTACCAAAATCGACTTGCAGATATCGCCCTTCGTTATCGAATTTATCTTCACCAAGGCCATAAGTCACATTGTCCGGTTCGTGGCGCGAAAATACTGCCACGCCGCTGTACCCCGGTTTCACCGCATCCATGAAATAGGTATGCCAACCGCGTGGTGCGTGAACCTTTCGATCGAGTTGCACTATCTTCGCTTTTGTTTCCTGCAGACAAACAATATCTGCCCGTTGCCTGCTAAGCCATTGGTAGAAACCTTTTTTGTGAGCAGACCGAATACCGTTACAATTCAGCGAAATAATTCTCATGGATCGTTTAGTCATCTATGCAAACTTGGCGACTAACCCGATCGCCAGCGTTAGAGGTGCCGCGATGAGCACATCGCGCCGTAGGCCACCAGTGTAACCCCGAGACTTTCCACGAGCGAGGCTCGTCGATTAAATAGAGCGATACCAGCATGGAAGATTATCAAAGAGAATTCATTGAGTTCGCATTGCATCACGAGGTGTTGCGCTTCGGGGATTTCACCTTAAAGTCGGGGCGCCAGAGCCCGTACTTTTTTAATACGGGTTTGTTCAACTCGGGGGCCGCTCTTAGTCGACTCGGCGAATTTTACGCTCGCGCCATTGTCGCTAGCGGCGTTGAGTTCGATTTACTCTATGGTCCGGCGTACAAAGGGATCCCCTTAGGTGCGGCCATAGCGATCGCTTTCTCACAGATGTTTGACCGCGATGTACCGTTTTGCTTCAACCGTAAAGAAACAAAAGATCACGGCGAGGGTGGCGATACATTGGGTGCCCCGTTGAGCGGCAAGGTGTTAATTGTCGATGACGTCATTTCCGCAGGCACCTCGGTAGGCGAATCAATGAATATTATTCAACGAGCGGGCGCGAGCGCGGCCGGGGTGATGATTTCTTTGGACCGTCAAGAACGCGGACAAGCGGACGTTTCCGCTATTGACGAGGTTCGACAGCGCTTTGGAATTCCCGTTTATAGTATTTTGACAGTTGTTAACATCCTCGAATTTCTCGACAAATCGCACAAAATGGACGAACAAGTGCGCGCAATTACGGCCTATCGTGACAAATATGGTGCATGATTCAGAATTCGTTCACGCACGGCGTCTATACTAAATTGCGGTAGAAAAGAAAAATTTTCAGAAATCTCTTGAGTTTGAAAAATGATTGAGACAACGCTTCAAAATTGGTTGCTGCCCAAGCCATTACTAATGGTCTTTTTCGCTGCGAGCGTGTTTAGCACAATGCCCGCAGAAGCCAAAATCAAATGCTGGAAGAACCACGAAGGAGTCCGCGAATGCGGCCATTCCGTACCGCCAGAATTTGCGCAGCAGGGCCACCAAGAATTGAGCGAAGGCGGTGTGCGTAAAACGCAGACGCAACGTGCGAAGTCGTTAGAGGAACTGGAAACCGAACAAGCGGCCGAAAATGTGAAGCTTGCGGAAGAAAAATTGCGCGGCGAGCAAGCCGTTTTAGATCGGGTATTACTGGATACATTTAGTTCCGAAGACGACCTTTTACTGGCGCGAGACGGCCAGATGGCTCATCTAGAATCGCAAATAAAGTTAACCGATAGTCATATCGCCAAGCTCAAGAATAACTTAGAAGACCTAATACAAGATGCCGCCAACCACGAACGGCGTGGCAAACAACCTCCCGAGAAACTTATTACGCATATAACCAGCCTGCGTGAGCAAATTAGTGATAACGCAAAGTTCATTGAAACGAAGCGGCTCGAGCAGGCGCAATTGACTGCAAAATTCGAAGCGGATATTTCTCGTTTTCGGAGGCTAAAGGGCGGGAATTAAATAATTCGAGGAACTAAGGACTGCAAAAATACTTATCGAATTACGACGCAATGGAAGAGCTCGCAATCATTGGCCATTGTTCCTGCCAGTGCGAACTCGGCAGTACACGAAATTCAGATCGCACGTATTGAGCGATTCGCCCGCTCATTACTGCAACGAGCAGATTCGCCAACGGTGCCACACTCGCTCGAGCCTTAATCGACCCTGACGTAGCGGCTCGATGACGCAGAATCTCATTGAGTTGAGTTTCCAAACGCGCGAATATTTGTGCGACGCGCTGACGCAAACGGTCGTTTTCTCCTATCAACACCTCACCAGTAAGAATGCGCGAGATACCTGGGTTGCGTTCTGCGAACTTCAACACGACATTCGTTATCTGAAAACACTGCACATCAACCGATGGCTCGTCTTGGATAATACGATTAACAAGTCCAAAAATTGAGTTTTCGGTGAACTCAATCAAAGCATCAAACATTTGCGCTTTGCTGGCAAAATGTCGGTATAACGCCGCTTCGGATACGCCGACAGCTTTGGCCAGGCTTGCGGTCGTGATCCGGGAACCCGGTTTTGTTTCCAACTCGCTGGCAAGCACCTCAAGAATTTGTTGCTTACGGTTAGGTTTCACCGTCGTTCGATCAATGTCCCAATTCCCGAATCGGTAAACAGTTCGAGCAAAACTGAATGTTCTACCCGTCCGTCGATGATATGCGCCCGATTCACTCCGGCATTAACCGCGCCAAGTGCAGCCTCGATTTTCGGCAGCATCCCCTCTGTAATTGTTCCGTCCGCTATCAGCTCGCTGACTCTCTCGGCAGTTAGTCCGGTTAGCAATTCTCCGGTCTTAGATAAAAGCCCCGCGGTATTTGTCAGTAGTACCAGTTTTTCGGCGCGCATCACGGACGCTACTTTTCCAGCCACGAGATCTGCATTGATATTGTAAGACATCCCGTCCTCACCAATGCCAATCGGCGCGATAACCGGGATAAAATCGCCCAACGTAAGATAATCGAGAATACTTTTATTTATATCGATTACTTCCCCGACATGTCCGAGATCGATAATCTCGGGCGCATCTATTTCTGCGTCCCTTAATTTTCGCCGAAGTTTTCTTGCATAAATCAACGGCCCGTCTTTACCGCTCAAACCGATCGCTTTACCACCGTGAGAATTAATTAAACTGACGATCTCCTTATTGACCAAACCGCCGAGTACCATTTCGACGACATCCATGGTCTCCGCATCCGTAACGCGCATCCCGTCTACGAAGGTAGATTCTTTGCCCAATTTTGCGAGCAAGCTACCGATTTGAGGCCCACCGCCATGGATCACCACTGGATGAATCCCGACGAGTTTCATGAGTACGATATCGCGAGCGAATCCACTTTTCAGCGACTCGTCGACCATCGCGTTACCGCCATATTTTATAACTACCGTCTTCCCTTGGTAGCGCTGAATATATGGCAGCGCCTCGGTAAGGACATGAGCAATGTTTAGCGCGTTCGTTGATTTGATTGTCATCTGCTGAGTAAACCAGATACTAATATGGTGACGACTGTACAGCGTGCTGTTTTACGCAACATCGAGTGCGCTTTGCGGCGAGATGTTTAGAACGGGAGTTCCAGTCCACCGTCTACGTTGAGTAATAGCTGTCGAAATTTGCCCTTTATTTCTTCAAGCGCTGCGGCGTCGTCTCCTTCGAACCGGAGTACCAAACAAGGCGTCGTGTTCGACGCACGAATAAGCCCCCAGCCGTTTTCAAAATCGACCCGTAGTCCATCGATGGTCGTCGTATTCGCGTCGGCAAAATCTGCCGTCGAAAGTACTTTCTCCATAAATGGTGCATGCGCTTGCTCAGACATATCTAAGCGCAACTCTGGGGTCGCGACGCCGCCGGGAATTGCTGCGAATACCTCATCAGGGCTCTGCCCGGCATTGACTAAAATTTCTAATAACCGCGCCGCCGAGTACAAGGCATCGTCGAAACCGTACCAACGCTCTTTAAAGAATATGTGTCCACTCATCTCGCCAGCGAGTAACGCGCCGGTTTCTTGCATTTTGCTCTTGATTAGCGAATGCCCGGTGCGCGCCATAATCGCTTCGCCGCCGTTAGCTGTAATGTCGTCGGCAAGTGATTTTGAACACTTGACGTCGTAAATAATCTTCGCGCCGGGGTTTCTCGATAAAACGTCACGCGCGAACAATATCATTTGGCGATCTGGCCAGATGATATTGCCTTGACTATCTACCACCCCGAGTCGATCGCCGTCTCCATCAAACGCTAAGCCAAGATCGGCGTCTTCATCCTGTACGGCTTCGATGAGATCGACTAAGTTTTTCTCGTCACTAGGATCCGGATGGTGATTTGGAAAATCCCCATCAATTTCGCAATATAGCTCTATAACGTCGTGCCCGATGGCGCGCAAAATATGCGGCGCGGCGATCCCTGGGACACTATTTCCGCAATCTACGACAACCTTGAGTGCATTACCTAGCGTTACTGGAATCTCTTCGCTGATTCGCCGGATGTAGTCGGGAATAATTTCTGTTGATTGCATCGCGCCTTCGCCGGTCGTGAAGTCTTGGTCTTCTATACGTTGGCGAATTGCTTGGATCGCCTCTCCCGACAAAGTTTCCCCGTCCAAGACAATTTTTAGGCCATTATATTCTGGTGGGTTATGACTACCGGTGATCATTACGCCGCTATGTGAGTCAAGATAATGGGTAGCGAAGTACAAAACCGGGGTTGGGGTGAGCCCGATGTCCAACACGTCACGGCCAGAGTCGCGCAATCCTTCGATTAAGGCGTCGCGTAGTTCCCGGCTAGAATTGCGCCCGTCTCGTGCAGTTATTACACTTTGCTGACCGCGAGCGGCCGCTTCGGAACCGAGTGCTAGGCCAATTTGGTACACGCCTTCGACCGTTAACGATTCTCCCACCACCCCGCGAATGTCGTAACTGCGGAAAATGCTCGGATCGATTTGTTCTCTGGGCGGTAGCGAGTCCTCAGTAACTTCAATGCCGGGTAACTCGGGCGCGGTGATGTCGAACATCTCTGGAATTGTCGCGTCGTGGTCTTTTTCCGCCGGCGGTTTTGCGAATGTTGTTATGTCTTCGCCATCCAATCCTTCGGACATTGGAGATAACTTGCTCTCGGCTGCTGGAATTGCCCCGACTGCTCCTGGCAGCAGCTGTTCCAAACCAGGAAGGCTGCCTTCCAAAATGGCTTTAATCGCTCCTTGATAGGTTACGCCGCTGGACGAAAGAGACCGATTGAACCGAGCGCGTAAGAAAACGATAACGGCTATCGCTAATCCGGCTAGGACGACGACGGCGCCGCCAAGCAGTTTTACGATACTTGCGATATCGAATCCCGAGCCTTGCACGGCGCTACTCGATCGATAAGCGACAACCCATCTCGTGCCCTTAATTCCGGCGATTGCCGATGGGATTTTTTGATCACCATCGGTACCGATTTTCGCTAGTATCGATGGCGGACCTTTAGGAATCGGTTGACGAACTTCGACTACGTCACTGTCCGGCACAATTTCCCTGATGTCTTGCTTGATCAAACTCGCATCGAGACTCAAGTGAAGAAAACCAACCGCCGGCCCGCTTAACGGGACGCGTTGAATCATGACAATGTGTTCGTTTTTCGTACCGCTTAAGTGCAGTTCAACGTCTACATCTTCTTCAGTTTGTGCCGCACTTTGCAGCATGTCGACGGACGCGAAAGTCAGCGGCGGCATTGAATTTGGGTCGATGTGATCAGCGCCCGGCGGCAACATTCTGAGCAACAATGCAGCAGGTATATCTGGCTGTTCGCGCGCAGCAACTAGAGTACGCACGGTCTTTGCGGACGTCAACGCTGCAACAATTGCGGGTTTTTGCGCCAGGGCCTTAAGCTTGAGCCGCTGAGGCTCGACTACGGCGCCGAGTTGACGCGCCAAAGATTCAGCGTAACGCTGATTTTCGTCCAGCTGAAGGTCGCGTTTTTCAGCGGCGATTTTCTCGCTGAATGATGATACACCGACATAGATCCCGATGAGGACCAGGGCGCCAGTAACGCTCAGCACGGCAGTCGGCTTAAACGCCTGGATGATCTCTGACAATGCGGCGAGTTTAATCATTGCGCTGAATAAACGTTGTTGGTTTGGCGGTCATAGGAAAATCGATGGTTAGGACGGCCGTTGGCCGAAACAAGTTGCGATCAGGCCAACCAATTGATTAGCAATAATTTCCTTCGGGGCTTTCGCCAATAATTTCTGTCCGCCGTTCCATAGCACGTGTAGTTCGTTGTCGCTGCTTTCAAATCCCGACCCTTCCACGCCGACTATATTGGCCGCGATCATATCCAAGGACTTTTTCTTAAGCTTGGATTGCGCATGTTCCAACAGGTTTTCTGTCTCCGCGGCGAACCCAACTGCAAATGGTGGTGAGGGCCGCTGCGTGACGCTCCGCAGTATATCTCTTGTCGGTGTTAGAGTCAGGTTCAACGTCTGTTCGCTTTTCTTGCGTTTTTGTTTGACCGGTTCTTCGATGCGATAGTCCGCGACCGCGGCGCAACCAATAAATATGTCAACGGCGTCTATCTGACTTATTACCGCTGCGTACATCTCCTCTGCAGATACGACCGGCTCTGCGCGGACGCCAGTTGGCGGCGAAATTGCAACTGGACCGTGAACAAGATGGACATCTGCACCGCTGTCTCGCGCCGCTTGCGCAAGGGCGAATCCCATTTTACCGCTGCTTCTATTGCCGATAAATCGCACCGGGTCGATCGCTTCTTGAGTTGGACCGGCCGTGATCATGATTCGAACCCCTGATAACGTGGGGAGAGTAAATAATTGGTTTATCGCAGTGAGGATCGATTCGGTTTCGGCCAGTCGTCCGGGACCGATTTCGCCGCACGCTTGAGCGCCGGCGTCTGGTCCAACGCTTACAGCTCCGCGCTCGAGCAACGTTGCGATATTGCGCTGCGTCGCGGCGTTTTGCCACATTTGCTGATTCATCGCCGGTGCAATGAGTAGGGGCGCGGTGGTCGCAAGGCAAATAGTTGTTGCAAGATCGTCCGCCAAACCTGCGCACACGCGAGCGAGTATATCGGCGGTCGCTGGCGCAATAACAACGGCGTCGGCCCATCTTGCAAGCTCAATATGGCCCATCGCTGCCTCGGCCCCCGGATCCAGCAAATCCGACCGGACGATTTGTCCCGATAAGGCCTGGAAGCTCAGTTGGCCCACGAACTGCTGTGCGGCTTGGGTCATCACAACCCGTACCGCCGCGTCAGCGTCACGCAAGCGACGCACCAGCTCGAGGCTTTTATAAGCCGCGATGCCACCGGCGACGATAACCAGAATTCGCTTATTTTTGAGCTGCGTCATAAGAAATCCCGCAGAACAGTAATTGCCCCGCAACAATCACCATTCATATACTACAAATCTCTTATAAATAATAGCTTAGAAACGAAAGTTTATAGAAATTCTAACATTTATGGTCGTCGATTTTCGTTGTCCGTTTCGATCGATGATGCGCGGTGCAAACCGGCACTTGCACGATATAATCCCGCCTCAATTAACTCATAAAACAAGGATGTTTATATGACTATCAGAAATTGGCCTCGCCTTGAGCGACCTCGGGAAAAGTTATTAAGCAGAGGAATCAATAGTTTATCTGACGCCGAACTACTCGCGGTAATATTTGGTTCAGGTATCGCGGGATGCGATGCCGTCGAGCTCGCGCGTCGTGCGCTAGCCCGACACGGCAGTATTCGCGGTTTAATCGAATTGAATCGCAACGATTTTACTGCCATGTCTGGCCTCGGTGACGCTAAATTTGTTGCCCTTCAGGCCGGCGTTGAAATCGGGCGCCGCGCACTACACGACGAAATGATCTCCAGTTCACCGATCACGGATGCAACAGCCGCAAAAGCGTACTTGGTCGCGGAACTCGGCGCGCGTTCTCGGGAAGCATTTTGTGCCATTTTCTTGGACAATCGACATCGCGTGATAGCGTTTGAAATTCTGGTTGTCGGCACCATTGATAGCGCCACGGTCCATCCGCGTGAGGTTGTGGCCCGAGTCTTAGAATTGCGCGCGGCGGCGGTTATTTTCGCGCACAATCACCCATCTGGGGTAAGCGAGCCGAGCGCCGCTGATATCAATTTAACCCGCACCTTGTCCCAGGCGCTGAAATTGATTGATGTGCGCGTACTTGACCATTTCGTCGTCGCCCGGCAGCAGATTACCTCTTTTGCCGACCGAGGGCTCCTTGAATAGCCACTTGGCGTGCAGGGCAAAAACCGCTAGAATTGCGCGCCCTATCGGACCAGGTGTAAGAAAGAAATGTCTCGTGTATGTCAGGTAACCGGAAAACGACCCGTCGCCGGGAACAACGTGTCGCATGCCCATAATAAGACGCGGCGACGTTTTTTACCGAATCTTCAGATCCATCGTTTTTGGGTTGAAAGTGAAAATCGTTGGGTTAAGTTAAAGATCTCGACGAAAGGTTTACGCATCATCGATAAACTGGGGATTGACCAGGTGTTGAGCGATGTCCGCGGACGCGGGATTAAGGTCTAGGAGTATTTTCGATGCCAGAAAAAATCAAACTCGTTTCCTCAGCCGAAACTGGGCACTACTATACGACTGCGAAGAACAAGCGCACCCATCCGGAAAAAATGGAGCGGATGAAATATGACCCGGTTGTACGTAAGCACGTAATGTACAAAGAGGCCAAAATTAAGTAGCGCTTACGCCTACTGGAACGGAAAAACCTCGCTTAATCAAGCGGGGTTTTTTTTGCTTGATCCAACAAGCATGCCAACTGTTGACCGATCTTCGCGTTGTATGGCCACGCCACAGGCAAACAAAATTTGCGACTCAATTTGCGCGATTTTCGCCTAGCTGCGCTGACCAGCGCTTAGGGTATAGCATTGAAGCGAGGCAGCGAAATCTTCTAACGAAGCAATACCCGTGGCCTCAGCGCGCCGGCGCCACTCCTGAAGCTGCACCAGCAAGCGCTCTGGGGTGGCGGTTCTTTCGGTAAATATTTGCTGCAGCTGTTCACGAAATTCACACGCCACCGTCAACGCTGAACTGTGTTGAAGTCCAGCCTCAAGTAACGAACGTTGCCGGTCATCCATCAAACTTTGCTCGCGCGCGAGCAACGATCGGGTCGCTTTGAGCTGCTCTCGGATTCCCACTTCTGCTTTCTGCAGTTCCTCGCGGTGAACTTTTTTGAGTACATGTTTCGCGTAATCCGCCATTACGTGAAATCGACTGCCGACGAGCGCACTTAGGGTGTCCAAATCTAATGACGTTTTCGCGCGATCCAGCCGCGGGCTCGGCGCTAACTTTTTCACATTCGCCAACCCGACCATCACCAGTAGCGAAATGTATAACCAACCGATATCGAATTCCCACGGTTTCACCGAAAATCGTGCCGAACTCGCGAACGCATGATGATTGTTATGCAATTCTTCCCCGCCTATCAAGATCCCCCAAGGCACGATGTTAGTCGACGAATCCATTGTTTCGAAGTTGCGATAACCGCTCCAATGTCCAGCTCCGTTAATAATGCCGGCTGCGAAAATAGGAATCCACGCCATTTGTATTGCCCAAACACTTAATCCGAGTGCACCAAACAGGGTCAAATTAATAATTAGCATCGTTGCAACGCCGATTCGGTCGTGTGGTCCGAAAACATGTCGCTCCAACCAGTCATCCGGTGTCCCGTGTCCATACCGCGCGAGCATTTTGGGATCCTTGCCTTGTTCGCGATAGAGCTCTGCGCCGCGCGACAGTACGGTCCACAAGCCGACAGTTTGTGGGCTGTGGGGATCGCCTATTTTGTCGACGAAGGCATGATGCTTACGATGAATGGCTGCCCAGTTTTTGGTCGTCATGCCGGTAGTCAACCACAGCCAAAGACGAAATATAAATGCGCAAGCCGGATGCAGATCAATGGCTCTGTGAGCTTGGTGGCGATGTAGATAAATGGTGACTGAAGCAATTGTAAAATGGGTCATACAAAGCGCCACGACTACCGTCGCCCACCAAGGCAGATCTAATATTCCGTTAAGCATAAGCTTTCAATATCTTCCGACAAAACGCCGCATCGTCAACGGCAACAAGGGCATTTTCGCGCAATTGCTTGCAAAATAAAAATTCCGCTCATAAATTGAGATCAACAACGCTTGGCAATTCGGTCGCGGTCGCGAATAATACCGGCCCGATGCCGGATGCTCCGCTGCTAAGCGCCCAAAAACTTACTCGTTACTATCATGGCCGGAAGGTGTTGCACGGCATTGACCTCGAACTACGGCGCGGCGAAGTACTCGGGTTTCTTGGGCCGAATGGCGCTGGCAAATCGACGACCATGAATATACTCAGCGGCAACCTCGCCGCTCACAGCGGACAGGTTGTCATTTGTGGCCACGACTTGGTCCGCTCGCCATTGCTCGCTAAGCGGCACATCGGGTATTTGCCTGAGATCCCCCCGTTGTACATCGAAACAACCGTTGACGAGTATCTTATATTCTGTGCTCGGCTGCGCGGGTTATCATCCGGCGAAAGCAAGCTCGCGCTAGAGAAAGCGAAGCATGATTGCGAATTAACCGAGGTCGGTGGGCGCCTAATAGGTAATCTTTCGAAAGGGTTTCGCCAACGTGTTGGTATTGCGCAAGCGCTGTTGCATAGTCCAGCGGTTGTTATTCTCGACGAACCGACAAATGGTCTCGATCCGAACCAAATTCGCGCCGTGCGGGCAACCATCAACGCGTTAGCCGAACGGCATGCGGTCATTTTGTCGAGCCACGTATTGTCCGAAGTACAAGCCTTGTGCACGCGTGTCGCAATCCTACATCACGGCCGGATCGAGTTTAATGAAACGGTTGAGCAGCAACTTGACGGCATGCGGGTCCAATTGTTGAATATTGATAGTGAACCAATCTGGGAACGACTAGACGGCGTTACAAATGCGACTGCGCTAGGCGGCGGGAATTATCGCGTGGTGGTGGATGACTACGAGAAAGCGGCAGACGCTGTGTGCAATTTCGCTAAACAAAAGGGTTGGAAATTACGCGAGTTGCGCCGCGACACATCGCCTTTGGAGACGCTTTTCGTCGACTTAACCTGTAACGACACAAGCGCGACCCCATGATCGGGGTAATCGCCAAGCGCGAGGCTACCGCATTATTTCGCACCCCGTTAGCTTGGTCGCTGTTAGCCATGGTCCAATTCGTGCTGGCATATCAATTCTTGGCGCAAATAGAAACGTACCTAAAATTTGAGGACAAACTACGCACCATGCCAGAAGCGCCGGGGGTTACCGAAGTCGTGGTGACCCCGATATTAGGTATTGCGGCAATGTTATTGCTGTTTTTCGTACCCATTTTGACCATGGCCAGTATTTCTGGCGAACGACGCAACGGCACCTTGCCTTTACTGCTCAGCTCTCCGGTAACTTCGCGACAAATCGTGCTGGGAAAGTTCTTTGGCATTGGCAGTCTGCTATTTGTGCTTTGGCTGACCGTTGCACTAATGCCATTAACGCTGATGTGGGGCGCTCCGATCGATATCGGCGCTTATTTATCTGGTTTACTTGCATTCGCGTGCTTGTGTGCGAGCTACGCCGCAGTTGGTCTGATGTTTTCGACACTTTTTACACAACCGGCCGTTGGGGCGGTGATGACGTTTGGATTATTGAGTTTTTTGTGGCTGGTTGATTGGGCTACCCGTTTGGGCGAACAGGCTGGACTACTCACGTATCTATCAAGTCTTAACCATTTTCAACAAATGTCCAGCGGGCTGTTGAACTCGGCCGATTTCGTTTATTTCGCCGCGCTTTGCTTTAGCGCACTAGCGATCGCAATTTGGCGTCTCGACGGTGATCGCAAGCCACTTTAATTATCAGCGTGTGAAAACTCGCGTCACGCATACTTTGCAATTTATTGGCATTGCGCTGCTTACGTTTTCTGCATGCTGGTGGAGTGTTCGCGAGCCGTTTACGCGAGACGTAACTGACGCGCGAAATCACACCTTGTCCGCCGCGAGCATGCAGATCCTCAATCTGTTCGAAGCGCCGATAAGCGTGACAGCCTACGTTCCTACGCGGAGCCCAAGGCGCAAGCAAATCGAATTCTTGATTAAACGTTATCAGCGCAATTTTCCCGGTCTCGAACTTCGCTTCGTCGATCCAGCCGATGAACCTGAGAAAGTCCGCGCTGAGAATATTCGTGGCGGTGAACTGATTGTTAGCGCTGCTGGCCGATCACAACGCACCAGCCACTATAGCGAACAAGCGTTCACGGACACCCTCGCGAGACTAACGCGTGCGGCTGACCGATGGATAGTGTTTGTAAAAGGGCATGGCGAGCGCAGTCCGACCGGGGTCGCAAATCACGATATCTCCGATTGGGCGAGCACCTTAGAGCAACGCGGCTTAAACGTTCAGGAGATAAGCCTTGCTGAATTCAGCGCGATCCCAGACAACACGAGTGTATTGGTCATCGCTAGTCCGCAACTTAATTATCAACCGAGCGAAGCACAAGCGATTGAACAATACTTAGAACGTGGGGGTAATCTGCTCTGGCTTGCAGAGCCCGACTCTCCGGCGAACTTAACCGGCCTCGAGCGAACGGTCGGTTTCGAGCGTATTCCGGGTACCATCGTCGACCCGGTAAGCGTCGCGAGTGGCATAGATAACCCAGCTTTTGTGCTGCTCAATCGTTACGCCGATCACCCCTCAATCGATGAATTTAATTACACGACGATTTTCTTCTACGCGTGTGCCTTACATGAACGTCCGTCCGCGGGTTGGAACGCCAAGCGACTCATTCACACTGGCGATAAAGCGTGGAGCGAAACCGATCCCTTAGATGGAAATGTGGGCTACGACGAAAATTCTGATTTTCTCGGCCCGCTGCCGATAAGCCTCGCGCTAAGCCGAACGCTCGGCGGCCACGAACAACGAGTAGTAATTGTCGGTGATGGTGACTTTCTCGCCAACGCCTATTTACAGAATACCGGCAATCAAGATCTTGGTGTACGCTTTGTCGAATGGTTGGCCCACGACGACGCTCTAGTCGCCGTCCCCAGTCGGGTCGCGCGCGACAATAACTTGGTGTTAGAGAACTGGCACAAAGCGGTAATCGGATTTACCTTTTTAGTTGGCTTACCCACGGCTTTTGCGTTAAATGGCGTTGTGGTTTGGTGGCGACGACGACGTGCCTGAGCTTCCTGAAGTAGAAACCACTCGCCGCGGAGTCGCGCCGCTCGTCGTTGGGCGTACGGTCTCGAGTATCAATGTCCGAGAACCTCGGCTGCGTCAACCTGTACCGAATAATTTAGCAAAACTTCTGACGGGTCGAAAATTAATCGCCGTTGATCGGCGCTCTAAGTATCTCTTGTTTCGCTTCAATACCGGCACTTTGATTGTGCATTTAGGCATGTCGGGCAGTTTACGAATTGTTGCGCCACAAACTGAGTTACGCAAACACGACCACGTCGAAATTATTTTCGATGCCGCGCATTGTTTACGCCTGCATGATCCGCGCCGCTTTGGATTGATGGTTTGGACGCGTGAGCCACCGGGCGAACATCCGCTGTTACATCACCTGGGACCCGAGCCATGGGACCCGATTTTCGATGACGCCTACCTTTATCAGTGCGCGAAGGGTCGCAAACTTGCAGTCAAGAATTTCATTATGGACGGGCGAATCGTCGTTGGTGTAGGTAATATTTACGCAAGCGAATCGTTGCACCGCGCTGGCGTGCACCCGGCGCGGGCCGCCGGACGCGTAAGCCAGCTGCGCTTCGCAAAACTCATTGCCTCAGTACGCGAAGTGCTCGAAGAAGCGCTAGCTGTTGGCGGTACGACGTTGCGAGATTTTGTCAAAAGCGACGGGGAGCCCGGATATTTCGCGCTAGAACTAAAAGTTTATGCGCGCGCAGGGGAGCCCTGCGGCGGTTGCGGGGAACCGATTCGGAGCACAATCATTGGCCAGCGATCGAGTTTTTATTGTCCGCAGTGTCAACGCTAAGTTGTGCGACCGGTTATTTTGTCGGTAGGGTAAATACCGACGCCGCGCCTTCTCCGCGTGGATCGCTTGCGGCATCGACTTCACCGGTCACGCGGTTCCATAATATTGCGTGCATGTTGCCATAGTTACGTGAATTTTCTTTTAACTTATGACCGCGCTGCCGTAGGTCTTGTTGCGCTTCGTCGGACAATCCGCCCAATTCAAAATGCACCTCATCGGGTAGGTATTGATGGTGGTAGCGTTTCGCCGAAACCCACGCGTCCGGTTTACGACCATCGACAAATTCGAGTAGGCCAACGAGTACCATACTAATAATTCGACTGCCGCCCGGGGTACCAAGGATGCCGACCCGGTCGTCAGTTTCTAAAAAAGTCGGAGTCATACTCGACAGTGGCCGCTTACCTGGTGCGATAGCATTAGCGCCGACCCCGACAAGGCCATAGACGTTCGGGGTTAGCGGGCGCGCCGAGAAGTCATCCATCTCATTGTTCAACAACACGCCCGTACCTGGTGGCACAAACGCGGCCCCGAAGGGGTAATTGATACTCAGGGTCCCCGCCACGCGATTACCTTGTGCGTCGAGAACCGAGAAATGCGTTGTATCACGCCCCTTTTTTGGCTCCAGCGGGCGTAAATCACTACTTGGCGTAGCCTTTTCGATTGATAGGTCGGCGGCGAGACTTTTTCCATAAACGGAAGATACCAAACGCGCAAGGGGGATATCGGTGTGATCGGGATCACCTAAATATTCGGCGCGATCTCGGTATGCCCTGCGCATCGCTTCGATAACAATATGGCGACGGGTATTGCTATCCATCTGACTCAGGTCAAACTCTGACAATACGTGTAAGGCCTCGGCGAGTACGACTCCGCCGGAGGACGGCGGCGGAGCTGATACGATTCTTACGCCGCGATAGTTGATTATGATCGGGTCGCGCTCAACGACGGTGTAATCTGCCAGATCGGCCATCGTCCAGATCCCGCCGGCGGCGCGGACGCCTTCTACAAGCTTCTCGGCCAACGGCCCAGTGTAAAATCCCGGATGCGCTTGTGCACCAATAATGCGCAGCGTTGCGGCGAGATCAGCTTGCACAATCGTGTCACCGATGTCAGCCGTTCCATCGGCGCCGAGAAAAATTTTCGCGCCGTGCTTATGCTTGGCAAAAACGCCGCTACGAAACCCGGCCATTCGTTGGTAGCGAGAGGTGACAGCAAAGCCATTTTCGGCGAGTCCGACGGCGGGCGCGAGACTGGTCTCAAGCGGCAGCCGACCATAATGCTCTGCCAGATGAACAAGACCTGCTGCGAGTCCCGGAATTCCTGCGGCGAGCGGCCCGTTAAGCGCGCGATCGCGGACAAACTCACCGTCGTCATCTAAATACATATCGTGAGTAGAGGCCGCGGGCGCTTTCTCGCGGGCGTCAACCATCGTCTGCTTGCCGTCCGCTTGGCGATGCAGCAAGTAGAATCCACCGCCGCCAATACCCGAACTGTAAGGCTCGACTACCGCGAGCGCCGCGGAGACCGCTATCGCCGCATCGAACGCGTTACCCCCTGCTTGCAAAATCTGCTGGCCCGCGGCCGTTGCCATCGGGTGGGCTGACGCCACGGCAGCTTGATTCGGAGCCGTTGCTCGAACGTCGTCCGCTTGCACCCCGATCCAAGCGACTAAACTAGAACCAATCCCTAGAACTAACAGCGCGCGTAGTTGCTTCATTGAAGTATTGTCTCCTATGCCGACTGCAAGCGAGTATATTTTTCGAGTAGCTGCTCACGCGTTTCCTGTCGCTCGAGATCTAACGGTATGCAGTCCACTGGACACACTTCAACACACTGCGGCACATCGAAATGACCGACACATTCGGTGCACTTGTCGGGATCGATTTCATAGAACTGCGGGCCTTCGTAAATCGCTTTATTCGGGCATTCCGGCTCACAAACATCGCAATTGATGCACTGCTCGGTGATCGTCAAAGCCATTGTAAATTCGACGCCTTAGCCTAGTTTCTTCGTTGAACCGATACGCTCTTCCAATGCAGCGCACACAGTTGGATGGACAAACTCCGAGATATCTCCGCCGAGCGCGGATATTTCTCTAATGAGCGAAGAAGAGATAAATAGAAACTGCTCAGAGGGAGTCAAAAATACCGTGTCTATTTCAGAGTTTAAACGTCGATTCATTCCAGCTAATTGAAATTCAAACTCGAAATCAGATACCGCTCTTAGGCCGCGCAAGACCGCCGAGGCGTTGCGGCTCGCGGCAAATTCGACGAGCAAGCCATTAAATCGGGTGACTTCCACATTCTCGTACCGTGCGAGCACGGTTTCCGCCAGCTCAACGCGTTCATCTGTTGAAAACGCGGTCGTCTTTGAGGTGCTGCCGGCTATTGCAACGATGACGTGATCGAACATACGCGCGGCTCGCGCGACGATGTCTGCGTGGCCGTTAGTTATCGGATCAAATGTCCCCGGGTAAATTACTGATTTCGTCAACTCCGTGCTCCGTAAATAGCTTTATTTAATAATCTCGCGGCGCGCGGCCGCGCAGTATTTAAACCGATAGTTGTTTTTGCACCAACGCATATTCGACGTGCCGCGTTTGACCCTGTCGAATAATCTGCCAATTATTTTCTTGGAGGTGCAATATAGGGAGTTTTTCGCTTTCTAGATACACCCAAGCTTGTTGCTTTAAACATCCCCGCGCTAGTTCGCCGAGCATCAATTCGATGAGGCCACTTTGAAATGGCGGGTCTAAAAAAACAATATCGAATCGATATGGGCGAAGGTCGCGTAGGAAGGTCGCGGCGTCGACATTGAAAATGTCGACATTGTCAGCGCCCAACATCTCGGCATGATGTTTTAGCGATTGGACCATAGCCAGATTGACATCGACAAGCGTTGAACTTTGCGCCCCCCGCGACAGCGCTTCAAAACCAAGCGATCCCGTGCCGGCGAAAAGGTCCAAACAACGCGCTCCATGCAAATAAGGGGCAAGCCAATTAAACAGCGTTTCCCTTACTCGATCGGAGGTCGGGCGCAGCGTCTCGGCTGCAGCCAATGACAGTTTCCTGCCGCGCCATTTGCCAGCAATTATACGGACATGACCCGTATTAGAGCCATCGCGCTTAGGACGCTTGCTGGCGTTCATGGTTCGCAAATAACAGGACGGTATTAGCCGCGGCCGATGTTTCGAGCGGTGCTAACCACCATCTGAATTTTTCTTGCCGACAACCACTAGCACCATTTTGTCGGGGTCCAACCGGCGCGTAAAAGCAGAGCGCACGTCGTCGACAGATACCGCCTCAACATGAGTCGAGAATGTCTTCAGGTAATCCAAGGGTAAATTATAAAAACCGATCATTGTTAAGTACTCCACGGTTTTCGAATTGCTCGAAATCCGCAATGGAAATCCGCCAATAAGGTTTTGCTTTGCTGCTTCGAGAGCGTCTACTTTCGGTCCATCGTCGATAAATTTTCTAATCTCGTTACGCAACACGGAAATTGCTTCATCAACTTGAGAGCCGTCGGTCTGCAATGAAGCGGTGAACGGCCCAAGTGCCGCCATCGGCGAGAAATGGCTACTGACGCTATATGACAGACCCCGCTTTTCGCGCACCTCGTCGAACAATATTGAAACTAAACCGCTACCGCCGAGCACATGATTACCCACCAGCAATGGGAAATAATCGGGGTCGCCTCGTCTCATGCCGGGTTGGCCGATCCGTACATGGCTTTGGATTGACGGATGGTCGATACGTTGTTCTATCGGTGCGACCAATTGACTGACGGTCTTTAGGTCTGCAGGTTTTTCCCCGGGTTTGAGCCCGGCGCTTAGTCGTGCGGCAAGCGCTTGGGCCTGTGCCTTATTAAGCGCACCCACGATCGCAAGAGTGGCGTTATTTGCAACATAGTAGCGCTCGCGAAACACGACCGTTTCATCGATGTTGAGCGACGCGACAGAGGCTTGTGTGCCGGACGGCGACACAGCGTAAGGGTGGTCGCCGTAGACGGCTTTATAGAAGGCTTTGCTTGCGATCGACCCGGGTGATTGTTTATCCCGTTTAATGCTAATGAGCGCGGTCGCGCGACGCCGTTCGAATGCATCATTGTCAAATCGCGGTCGGCTCAACACCGACTGGAGGAGGCCGAGTGCCGGTTCGAGATATTGTTCTTCGGAAAGCGAACGCAATGAAATCCACGCCATGTCGCGCAATGCGCCGGTTGAGAAAATCGCGCCGGTTTGCGCAAGTTGTTCGTTAAACTCGTTTGTATCGAGATCTCCCGCCCCTTCTTTTACAAGTTGGCTGACTATATTCGCAAGACCCGGTTTCGATGCGTCGCGTGAACTACCTGCTGAAAAGACGAAACGAATGTCGACGATTGGAATTTCTGGCGCTGCGACAAAGAACACACGGGCACCATTTTCCGTCACCCAGTGTTCAATTTGGGGGATAGCTTGGGCGACCTGTATGAACGATATCGCGACCGCGCAGACGAGTAACTTAATTGTTTTCACGCGTTTTATTCTCCGGCACCAGGTAACAATTTTGCGATCGTCAGGCTCGCGGGGATCAAGTATTTAGACGCGACATCGCGAACCTGTACTGGGGTCACGCGATTAATGTTTTCGACGTATTCGTCGTTCAGCCGCCAGTCCAAACCGACTGATTCCAGCGTGCCAATGATCAGTCCTTGGTAGAACATCGAATCCCGCTGATATATTCGGTCCGCGACAACCTGCGTTTTAATCCGCGCTAGCTCCGCCTGAGTCGGTGGTTCTTTTTGCAAAATTGCGATTTCGTCAATGATTGCTTCTTCGAGATCTTCCAAGCTGTGTTCTGCCGCGGGGGTCGCATGAAAGCTAAACAGGCCGGAAAGTCTCGATGTTGAGGAATAATCGGCACCGACATCGGCTGCGATGCGTTTTTCGCGCACGAGTCGTCGCGAAAGGCGCGCGCTGGGTCCCCCGTCCAAGATCTCCATTAGTACATCGAGCGCATAAATTTCCCATTCCGGAAGGTCGCTCGATACGTCGTTCAATACCGGGGTCTTATAGCCCATGTAAAGGTGCGGAACGTGGGTTTTCTTGCTCGTAACGGTGACTGTTTTCGTGCCCTGCTGGACCACCTCCGGACGTTTGCGCATCGGCTTCACGTTTTGTCGTGCGATCGCACCGAAATGTTTAATCGCGAGCGCCTTAATGGCTTTCGGTTCGACATCGCCAACAACCACCAAAGTAGCGTTATCAGGAGCGTACCAGCGTTTGTACCAAGCACTCAGATCGCCGATTTCCATGGCTTGCAAATCGGCGGCCCATCCGACTACGGGCTGACGATAAGGGCTTGTCTGGTACGCGACAGCACGTGCCGTCTCGCCGAGCAGTGCTTGAGGATTATCATCCGTACGTAACCGGCGTTCTTCCAGAACCACGCGAATTTCGTTTTTAAACTCTTCTTCCAAAAGTAATAAATTGCGCATTCGATCTGCTTCCAGCTCGAAACTTAAAGCGACATTTTCCGCCGCCCAAGTTTGAAAATAGGCGGTATAATCAGTGCTGGTAAAAGCGTTTTCGTTGCCGCCTTTCGCTGCAACTATTTCGGAAAATTTTCCGGGTGGGACGTTCTTCGTGCCCTTGAACATCATGTGTTCTAGCGCGTGGGAGACACCCGTTATTCCGTCGTATTCAGAGCTGGAGCCAACTTTGTACCAGATTTGCACGACCGCGACGGGTGCTCGATGATCTTCTTGGACAATTAATTTTAAGCCGTTATCCAAAAGTGATTCATGGGTACGATCTGCGGCCATCGCCTGAAACGTCGCAACAAGTAGAACCAGGGCAGACAAGCTGTCGATGTAGCGCAATAGTGATCTCCGGATAAACTTTATTCGTTAATTGTGCTAGACCGCCGGCGCGGCAATTTGGTTCCGCCAATGGCACGGCTCAATGGGGATGGTAGGATATCCGATTAGCTTGCGCCGCAACACTACGGTGCTTTTTTGATTAGATAACCGAATAACGCACTCCAATGTTAAAACGTTTAGTCAAAGGGATATCGCGGACACGCGATAGTCTTTTAGGTGGCCTTAAGAGCGTTCTTGGAAGAAGTACGCACATTGACGCGGCCACTATTGAAGAACTCGAATCTGCGTTGTTGCTGGCAGACTGCGGCATTGACGCAACGGACCGAATAATCTCGCAAGTTAGATCCCACCCTCTCGAGAGCGCCCAGAGCATTGTTGACGTTGTGGTCGCCCAAATGACCGACATGTTAGCGCCGTGCGAAGTCCCGCTTGAGCTGACGAGTGAATCGCCCAAGCCTTTTATTATTCTTGTGGTAGGGGTCAACGGGGCTGGAAAGACGACAACCATCGCAAAAATCGGTCGGCGATATAAGGAATCCGGATTGAACGTTATGTTCGCCGCCGGGGACACGTTTCGGGCGGCTGCTGTAGAACAACTAGCTGAATGGGGAAAGCGCCTGGACATTCCGGTTATTGCCCAGAAAACGGGTGCGGATCCGGCGTCGGTTATCTTTGACGCCTGCACAGCAGCCACGGCACGGGGGGTCGACGTATTAATCGCCGACACTGCCGGTAGATTGCACACTCAAACCAATCTGATGGCGGAGCTTGAAAAAGTTAAACGGGTGGTGAAGAAATTCGATTCCTTTGCGCCCCATGAGACGATGCTAATCGTCGACGCGACGATGGGGCAAAACGCCCTAGCCCAGGCGAAATTATTTCATGAGCAAATTGAGCTGGATTCGATCTCGCTGACGAAACTTGATGGCACCGCGAAAGGCGGCATTTTGTTTGCCTTGGCGACGGCATTGCGCCTGCCGATCCGGTTTATCGGAGTAGGCGAGGCGTATGATGATTTGCAGACCTTTTCGGCGCGGGATTTCGGGCAAGCGTTACTCGCTGATTCGTCACTAGAGGGCGACGGCGCCGCGCAATGATCCGATTCGACAACGTTTCGAAGAATTATGGACATCAGCAAGATGCCTTAAGAAACGTAACTTTTTCAGTCGAACAAGGTGAATTTATATTCCTTACCGGGCATTCGGGCGCGGGTAAAAGTACGTTACTGCGCTTAGTCGCATTAATGGACCACGCCTCGCGAGGCGAAGTGCTCGTCGATGGTCGCAATTTGGAACGCATCCCGCGACGTGAAATTCCGTACTATCGCCGGCGCATAGGCTTTATTTTCCAAGAGCATCGACTACTACCGGATCGCAGTGTTTTCGATAACGTCGCGCTGCCCCTAGTGGTTGCTGGCCACCGTTCGTCTGAGACGCAAAAGCGCGTTAGAGCGGCGCTTGATAAAGTCGGTTTGCTGAATCGAGAAACAGCATCGCCGCGCAGTCTTTCAACCGGCGAGCAACAGAGAATTGGCATCGCTAGGGCAGTCGTCAATAGACCACAGATTTTACTCGCCGATGAACCAACGGGAAATCTGGATCCGACATTATCGCTCGAAATTCTAAAGCTGTTCGGTCAATTTAACGACGTTGGGGTGACCGTCTTAATTGCAACCCATGATTTGGAGCTGATCTGCCATTTGCACCACCGTCAAATCGCTTTAGCGCGCGGAAAGCTCGTCGATAACAATGCGTTGGCTGGCTGATTCGCCGTGATGACAGGTACTACGCAACGTCGGGCCGCCGTGCGGCGCACTGCGCCGCAGGCTGGTGGAGCTTGGCTACGCCAACATCGATCGTCGATTAAAGACGCGCAAGCGAATTTCCGCGCTAATCGCGGCGCGGTAATCTTGAGCGTTCTGGTAATTGGGATAACACTCGCCCTCCCGTTAGGGTTGCAGGTATTGCAAACGAACTTTTTGGTACTCGTCGGCAGTTTAGGCTCACACCCTCATGCAACCCTTTTTTTGGATCGTGACGTCTCGCACGAGCAGGCCCAGGCGATCGCCGATTCTTTGGCGCTAGATTTGCGACTCGGGGAGATCAAACTAATTGATCGAGACGCGGCGCTCGCAGATTTCGCAGGATCGTCCGGACTCGAGAATATTCTTGCAACGCTAGCAACGAATCCGTTGCCGCACACCTTGGTTATAGCGATCGATGGCGAGCATTTTATTGGCCAACGAGGTGATCGCTTGGAAGCCGAGTTACGCGAAATTGCTGGCGTCTCTACGGCAAAATTTGACATTACTTGGGTGCGCCGGCTGGAAGCGCTCGCTGATTTAATGTCGCGACTAGCAGTCGCTATTGCAGCGATTTTGGGGACCGGTGTCGTCCTCATAACAGGCAATACGATTCGTGTTGGGGTTCACAGCCGACGGGACGAAATTGAAGTGACTAAGTTATGTGGTGCTACCGACGCGTTCGTCAGGCGACCCTTTCTATATAGTGGTGCACTGCAAGGCTTTGGTGGGGCAATTATTGCTATTTTATTTGTTGCGAGTGCTTTTACGGTACTAGCGGGTCCTCTCGATAGGCTCGCGGAACTTTACGGGACAACGATGCAACTAACGAATATTCCAGGTCCTTCTGCCGTAATCGTGCTGGTCTGCGGGGCTATATTCGGATGGCTAGGGGCGTGGATTTCGGTCTCCGTATACCTAAGAGAAATGGAGGTTCGCGTCGGTTAAGTCCGTGAAATGTACCGAAATCGCTGCCCTGTGATTGTAAGTCGTCTATCCAGCCGGCACTAGAAACGGAACTTTTACGGTCATTAGCACTCTGAATCCGAGAGTGCTAAAATTTAACGCATAGATAATGCAAATATGGAGCATAAAAATATGGTCACAGCCGCGCTAGGGCTACAGATCCCCAGCCCGATCGGTTCTCTAGAAGCCTACATCGGCGCTGTAAATCTTGTGCCAATGCTCACTTTAGAAGAGGAACAATCGCTCGCTAAGCAATTTCGCGACGATGGCGACATCGACGCGGCACGACGGCTGGTGATGTCGCATTTGCGATTCGTCGTGCGTGTCGCGCGCGGCTATGCGGGCTACGGCCTGGCGCAAGGTGATCTTATTCAAGAAGGCAATGTCGGCTTGATGAAAGCGGTGAAACGCTTCGACCCCAGTTTTGGGGTACGGCTCGTGTCGTTTGCGGTGCACTGGGTGAGGGCCGAAATGCACGAGTTTATTCTGCGCAATTGGCGAATTGTTAAGGTTGCGACGACGAAATCGCAGCGAAAATTGTTTTTTAACTTGCGCAGCTCGAAAAAGCGGCTCGGTTGGATGAACAATGACGAAGTCAACGCGATAGCCAAGGATTTGAATGTCGATCCGAAAGACGTATTGCTTATGGAAGAACGCCTGAGCGCGCATGACGCCTCTTTCGATCCGAACCCCGGCAGCGACGACGAGCAACCAGTGGCACCGGCGAATTACATGTCAGATCGTCGATTTGAACCGTCCGAGCAATTAGAAGCATTGGAAACAGAGCAAAATTGTAAGGAGCAACTCGTTGCCGCGTTGCAAGGTTTGGATGAGCGCAGTCGCGATATTGTTACCCGACGATGGTTGGTAGAGCCCAAGGAAACGTTGCAACAACTGGCAGACAAGTACGCGGTTTCAGCCGAGCGGATCCGTCAAATTGAAAAGAATGCGTTCTCCAATCTACGCGATTTAATGCCCGAGGCCATTACATTACCGAGCGATTTTGCAGGTTAAGCCTGCGAGATCGCGCGACGATAAACGGACGCTAAGTAAATTAGCAAAAACAGCGCGAAGTAGTATTCCTGGGGTTCGCTAAAGCGTAATTCTAAGGGTAATTGTTCGATTCCAAACAGCGATTTTATCCGTTCGGGCAATCGCACCAATATCGCAAGTAGCGCGGTTGGCAACAACTCTATTGATGGCCAATACCAAGACTTCTCAGTGTCTGCGACATTGCCTGAGTCGGAGCCCGCCATACGTTGTCGGATCGGGTAGATAATGCCGCCGACCAGCACCCAGAATTCGAGCAGCATGCGCGGTTTTTGGTCGAACCAACTACTGATGTTATGTAAATTGGTTTCTTCTTGGTCATTTACTGCTTCAAGGTAGGCAGGCGTCCCCCAACCAAATAGATGTTGTCCCCAGGACAACTCTTCACCGGCGAAATAGACACAACCCAGCGTCGTTAAGAGCATCCATACACGCAGACGACGCGTCGGTAAAATTGACGCGACCCGCATCAGTTTAAAGCCAATCACCGCGCCTATAATTGAAATAATTGGGGTTGCAAGCTCAATGAGTCCGCGTTCGCCATCGATCCACTGCGCATAGAACTCCGGTGAGACGATTTTAATCGGGACGATGACAAGTAGCAGAAGAGGTGGAAACCACAGCCACAGCCAGGTGGGTAGTTGAATTGCGGGCGAGCGTGAAACGGAGTCCATACAATTATGCGTAGGGCCTAAGCTAGCGGCGCGAACAATGGCAAATAATGATCGATAAACAACGCAATAAATAGCAAGGTCAAATAAATAATAGAGTAACGAAACGTTTCTTTTGCAAGTTCATCGCGATGGTCAACCAGCATTCGAACGACGTAGTACAAGAAAACAGCATCCAGCACCAGCGCCGATACTAGGTAAAACACACCACACATATAAGTTATGTAGGGAAGTATTGTCGCGATCGTTAAAACGATCGTATATAGCAAAATTTGCACGCGGGTAAATTCAACGCCGTGGGTAATCGGCAGCATTGGTACGTTAACCTTGGCGTACTCCTCGCGACGATAGATCGCTAGTGCCCAAAAATGCGGCGGGGTCCAGGCAAAAATAATCAAAAACAACAATAACGAATGCGGATCGACGGCGCCGGTAACTGCCGTCCAGCCGAGTACTGGAGGCGCCGCTCCGGCAGCTCCACCGATTACGATGTTTTGCGGGGTCGCGTGCTTTAGATACATCGTGTAGATAACCGCGTAGCCAATCAACGAGGCAAACGTCAGTGCCGCGGTCAGCGAGTTGACGAAGACGATCAGTAAGTACATGGATAGGGCGCCGATGACTAGTGCAAACAAAAACGCATGCGTGCGGGACATCTCGCCTTGGGGTAACGGCCGATTTTCAGTTCGCGCCATCAAAGCATCAATGCGGTACTCCGCTACGTGATTGATTGCAGCGGCAGATCCGGCCGCCAGCCCTATGCCGAGCGTGGCAAATATAAAGGTATCTAATGGGACTGCGCCTGGAGTCGCTAGTAGCATTCCGACGATAGCGGTAAACACTATCAGCATCACCACGCGCGGTTTACACAGTTCTAGGTATTCCCGCCAAGCTGGGTGAGCACCGGGTTGTAGCGTTGCGTCATTCATTAGTCAGCTGCTGTTGTACGCTTGGAACCGTTATTTTCACACTATTTGGCATTATATAACGTTACGACGGCAGCCGGTGGCGGCCTCGCTCAGGCGCGGCAGTATACACGAACTCAAGCGACGCTCTAAGGTAGAGAAATGCGGGTCAGCTAGCGAATTTTCGATGCCTGAAGTAATCGTTTAATATCTTTTTTTACGTCAATCGAAGGTGCATCCGCGTCGAATCTCAGCACGAGCTGCTCACGCCAATCAAGAAATAGTATTTGGGGTAATGCGATATCCGCTACCGCTTTGGTCAGCAATTCATTTAATTTCAAATACGCCGCAAGATTAACCAAGCTTTTTGCCTGTGGTATTAATTCGCCGTCTGGTTGTTTGGCGCCACTCAATGACAATATGTGGACCCGTTGACCCGAGTATCCTAGAAGTCTGCGAATCGTGGTGAGGCGTTCTATTATTTGTGCGCACGCTTGGGCGCACTCGGGTGGTGGGAGTAAAAGCAGAAGCCACTCGCCGGGCGCTAGATTTGCGCGCTCAAACAATCCCTCGGTGTCTGCCACGTCACGCAGATCAAGGGGCGGCGTAATCAAGCTTCCTCGATTCGTGCGACCCCAAGAAACCAAGTCGACATATCCCGAGGTTGTTAGCCAGGCAACAAGAATAGGACTTACGAAAATCGCAATGAGACCAATCATTACGAGTCGAGGATGCGATTGTGAGTTAGGCGAATTGGAGGCGTTTTTTTCTAACATCTAACTTAGCTGCCCGGCGTTGCGGCGGAATAAAAGGAGTAGCGTGATTATGGTCAGTACTGCGGCCATCGCAAACCATTGAACGGCGTAAGCTCTGTGCTTTGCCGAACCATCGCCTGGCCTAATCCAGGACCGTTGGAAACCCGCTGGGGCTCGATTATCCAGATAAAACACGAACGACCCAAGATCTGCGTCGAATCGTTGGCCGATTGTTGCTAAGTCGACGTGCTGCACGAGAATTAATTTGTCATTTAGTGCTTCAATACGATCCGCATCGTCACCAAACTTCAACCCGGTCACAGGCGGCGGACCAAGGTGTCCGTGAATTTCCACGCTAGCGACAGGTGTAGTGAATTCCGGGATTGTTGCTCGGGTTGCCCCTGCAGGTATCCACCCTCGATTGACGAGTAGGTGTTTTCCCGACGTCAGTTCTAACGAGGAAAGCACTTCGAAACCAACACGTCCATTAACTGTTCGATTATCCAACAACACGTGGACTTGTCCAAACTGCCCAAGGGCGGAAACTCGACGCCAAGCGACGTCCGATAACGGCGCCTCTATTAGATTGTCGAGATTAACCGGCTCGGCGGTCATACGCTTCTCATACAACGACGTGCGATCGTGTTTTTCTTGCGCTCGCGCGAGCTGCCAATAGCCAAGTTTGATAAGTAAGGCGACCGCAAACATTGCTAGCAACAATAACCCGAAATGGCGGCGTACCCGGTCTCGAATTTCCATATCCTGTACTCGATGATGTCCTGCAAGCTGGGTGGCAGCGCCGTTGGAGAATGCGAGTTATACTTAACGCAGCTTTACGCGCAACGGGCGATCTGTGCCACCTATCGTTAAATATCTCGTGATCGCAATGCTAGTGATGATTGTCGCTTCGCTAGGCTATGCCTTATACCAAATGGCGACCAACCGTGGCGGCGAAAATGACACTTCGATGGTTAAGGCGTTAACGATCCGCGTCGGTCTATCTGTCGCGCTGTTTGCAATCTTAATGATATTATCTGCGTTGGGTATTATCTCACCCAACTCATAAAAAAAGGCGCTGTAAAAAAGCGCCTTTTTAGTCAATCGCCTCGACGTTACACCCAATAGACGAAGATAAATAACCCTACCCACACCACATCGACGAAATGCCAATACCAGGCAACACCTTCAAAGGCAAAATGGTGCTTCGGGGTAAAATGGCCCTTAGTTGTTCGCATCAATATGATGAACAACATAAACGTACCCATCGACACATGGAATCCGTGGAATCCGGTAAGCATGAAAAACGTCGCGCCGTAAATTCCCGCGTTCATTGTCAAGCCGAGTTCGTGGTAAGCATGGCCATACTCGCCGGCTTGGAGACAAATAAACACGATTCCGAGCGCAACTGTCGCGGCGAGCCAAGTAATTAACCCGCCTCGATTACCCATTTTAAGTGCCCAATGAGCTAACGTTACAGTAACCCCACTGGTAAGGAGTATCGCGGTGTTATACGCCGGAATACCCCACGCGCCGATGACGTCTTTTGCTTCGCTGAAACCATAGTTCGATGGGATCTGCAGAAGCGGCCAATTCGCGGCGAATTGCGGCCACAAGAACTGATTTGTCGCCGCGCCCGCTCCTTCCCCAGACAACCAGGGGATTGAATACATGCGGGCGTAGTACAAAGCGCCAAAAAACGCCGCAAAGAACATCACTTCGGAGAAGATGAACCACAGCATTCCCATACGGAAACTGACATCTTCCTGTGCTTTGTACTTACCGCCTTCGCTCTCGCCGATAACCGTACCAAACCAACCGAATAGTACGAGGACGAAACCCAATGAACCGAGACCTAAAATGACGGGGCCAATACTCACGCCGTTTAACGTTGTGGCACCGCCAACAAACATTAAAAACAGTGACAACGACAATGTCACGGGGTAGTGACTTGGCTCCGGGATGTAATAATCTGCATGTGCGTCAGACATGGGGGCTTACTCTCTCATAAATAATTGTTTAGTGGACGGGGGATTGAGCGCGGTGACTTCCGGCGCCTCAAAAAATGTATACGCTAGTGTCAAGGTGCGCACGTGAGCAGGTAATTTCGGATCGATAACAAATCGCACGGGCATGTCCTTGGATTCACCCGGTTCTAATTTTTGTTGGGTAAAGCAAAAGCACTCTGTTTTATTGAAATATTTTGCCGCTGAATTTGGCGCGACACTTGGCACAGCGTGGCCGGTAATCGGGTACTGTGCTCGATTGACGGCAACAAACATCGCGTTCGTTGGTTCTCCAGGATGCACAGAGATCTTAGCAACGGTTGGTTTAAAATCCCAAGGTAGGGAAGCGCCAGTACTTGTCACGAATTCTACGATCACACTTCTATCGTCATCTATAACCAACGCTTCTGCGTTTTCCGCAGACAACCGTCCCGTTTTTCCATTTAAGCCGGTGATGTCGCAGAAAACGTTATACAAGGGCACGAGCGCGTAGCCGAATCCGAACATAGCGACGGTTAAAACTAACAGCTTAATTCCAAGCCGTTTGTTCGCCGTATCGATCGGATCCGTCATGCTATAGGTGACTCACAATGAAGGCAATGTAGAACACGGCAACCAAAGTACCGAGGATCGCCGCCGTTTTTGTCGCTTTGCGTCGGTTCTCCTTGAGGTTCTTGTGCTCACTGTCAGACACCTTTCACTTACCTCATGCCGCCTTCGATCGAAGCCGGCGCAGGTGGCGTCGTGAAGCTGTGATATGGCGGTGGGGACAGGAGTGTCCACTCGAGACCATGTGCACCTTCCCATACTTGAGATGTCGCTTTTTCGCCGCCTTTAACGCATTTCCAAATCACCATGACGAAGAGAATTTGCGCAAACCCGAAAACGAAACCGCCAATACTCGAGACCATGTTGAAATCCGCAAATTGAACCGCGTAGTCTGGAATACGTCGCGGCATCCCTGCTAGCCCAAGGAAATGCTGCGGGAAAAACAACACGTTTACCGAAATCGTGGATAGCCAGAAATGCCACTTTCCAAGACTCTCGTCGTACATGTGGCCGGTCCATTTCGGCAGCCAAAAATACGTCGCCGAGATGATTGAGAATATTGCGCCGGTGACAAGAACATAATGGAAATGTGCCACCACAAAATAGGTATCGTGGTATTGAAAATCGACTGGGGTGATACCAAGCATCAAGCCCGAGAAACCGCCGATTGTAAACAAAATGACAAACGCTAGTGAGAACAGCATTGGCACTTCGAAGGTCATCGAACTTTGCCAAATCGTTGCGCACCAATTAAATATTTTCACTCCCGTTGGCACGGCGATTAAGATCGTCGTGTACATGAAGAATAGTTCGCCCGCCAGCGGCATCCCGACGGTGAACATGTGATGTGCCCAGACGATAAACGATAAAAACGCGATGGCGCCGGTGGCGTAAACCATAGATGCGTATCCAAATAGCGGCTTGCGCGCGAATGTCGGAATAATTGCCGAGGCAATGCCAAAAGCCGGCAAGATCAAAATATAGACTTCTGGGTGACCGAAAAACCAAAAGATATGCTGAAACATGACCGGATCACCGCCACCTGAGGCGGCGAAGAACGCGGTACCAAAGAATTTATCCGTTAGGAGCATCGTAACTGCGCCTGCGAGTACCGGAATTGAGGCAATTAGTAAGAATGCTGTAATGATCCATGTCCAGACAAATAACGGCAGCTTCATTAACGTCATGCCCGGCGCGCGCATATTAAATACCGTCGCGATGATGTTGATCGCGCCCGCAATAGACGACGCACCCATAAAGTGAACGGCGAAAATTAGAAACGGGAAAGCGTCTCCGGTTTGCAACACCAGCGGCGGATACATTGTCCAGCCACCGGCAGGCGCACCGCCTGGCAAAAAAAATGTCCCCAACAGTAACGTAAACGCGAAAGGTAATATCCAGAAACTCCAATTATTGAGTCGCGGCAAGGCCATATCTGGCGCGCCGATCATCATGGGGATCAGCCAATTCGCAAAACCCGTCCAAGCGGGCATCACCGCCCCGAAG
>Ga0302127_10000109_pt1 | contig 37263 bp, 29 predicted proteins | sample CB4_SCM_MG_FD_204452 | JGI IMG/M metagenome (GOLD analysis project Ga0302127, IMG submission 204452) | Marine microbial communities from Western Arctic Ocean, Canada - CB4_SCM | ecosystem: Environmental > Aquatic > Marine > Oceanic | place: Canada: Western Arctic Ocean | collected 2017-09-24
ACATCGTGTCTGGCATAAACAGGCACGGACCTCTGGCCGTTGGCCTCTCCGGTGAAGACGCCGGCCTGATCCAGGCCTCGGCACGGGATCCGGAGCTGGGGTTCGTGGGAGACGTCGAGTCCGTGAATCCGGCCATCATCGAGCGGCTCCTGGCCGAGGAGCTCATCCCCGTGGTATCCACCATCGGGGTGGACCTCAGCGGGCAGGCCTACAACATCAACGCAGACACCGTGGCTGCAGCGGTCGCCGGGGCGCTCGGGGCCGAACGGATCCTGTACCTGACCGACGTCGAGGGCCTCCTCGCCGACGTAGGGGACCCGGCGTCACGGATCTCGAGGATCGACCTCTCCGGCCTGGCCGACCTGACCGCCGACGGCACGATAAGCGGAGGGATGATCCCCAAGGTCCAGGCATGCATCGACGCGGTGGAGTCGGGGGTGGGTTCGGCCCACATGGTGGATGGGCGGATTCCCCACGTCCTCCTGCTCGAGCTCTTCACAGACATGGGCATCGGGACGATGGTCCTGCCCGACGGTGGCGTGGCTGCCGATGGCAGGGGCGTGGACGGGGTGCCCGCATGACCGTCGCCACCCCCGATCCGAAGTTCCGGGACAGCAGGGAACGGTGGGCCGACGCCCTCATGGGCAACTACGGCGTTCCGCCGCTCACCTTCGTCAGGGGCTCGGGTACCGAGTTGTTCGACGACACCGGAAAGCGGTATCTGGACTTCCTCTGCGGCCTGGCCGTCACCGGCCTGGGCCACGCCCACCCCCGGGTGGCCGCAGCCCTGACCGAGCAGGCATCCACCCTCCTGCACGTCTCCAACCTGTTCGTAACCGAGCCGCAACTGGAGGTTGCCGAGCGCCTCGACGCCCTGGTCCGGTCTGGCACCGGCCAGGCCACGCCGGGGCGGGTGCTCTTCCAGAACTCCGGAGCGGAGGCGAACGAGGCGGCCCTGAAGCTGGCCCGGAAGTACCACGGCCGTGGCAGGCACGGTGTCGTGGCCGCCTTCCGGTCCTTCCACGGCCGGACCCTGGCCACCCTTGCAGCCACCGGCCAGCCCGAGAAGCACGAGCCCTTCCAGCCGTTGCCAGAGGGCTTCCGGCATGCGGCCTGGAACGACGTGGCGGCCTTTGAGGCGGTCCTGGACCCGTCCGTCGGAGCGATCCTGCTGGAACCGCTCCAGGGCGAGGGTGGCGTCAACCCGGCCGACGTGGACTTCCTGCGTGGCATCAGGCGGTTGTGCGACGAGCGGGGCATCCTGCTGATCATGGACGAGATCCAGACGGGCCTGGGTCGCACCGGTGAATGGTTCGGATTCCACCACGCCGGGATCACCGCCGACATCGTGACCGTCGCCAAGGCCCTCGGCAACGGGGTGCCCATTGGCGCCGTGTGGGCCACAGCCGACGTGGCATCGGCGTTCGGGCCCGGCGACCACGGTTCGACATTCGCCGGTCAGCCGCTGGCTGCCGCAGCTGCCCGGGAGGTACTGCAGGTGATGGTCGAGATCGACGTGCCCCTCCTGGCACGTGAACGCGGTGCCGAGCTGACGGTCCTGCTGGAGGCGGTGCCCGGAGTGGCAGACGTCAGGGGACTGGGCCTGCTGCTGGCGGCCGAACTCCGGCCGGAGGCCCTGAACGGACGGACCGCCGCCGAGGTGGCCCGGGCCTGTCTGGAGGCCGGCCTGGTGGTCAACGCGGTGACACCCACGGCCCTACGGCTGGCGCCCCCGTTCACGGTGTCCGGCGAGGAACTGGTCGAGGGCGTGGAGATTCTGGCTGGCGTGATGGCGGCTGGATCCGCTGGAGAGGACAGCTGATGCGACACCTGCTGGAGGTCGACGACCTCACCACCGACGAGCTGCTGCGGGTCCTGGACCTGGCGCTGGACCCGTCGCCACCCAGGGTCCTGGAGGGACGCGGGATGGCGCTCGTGTTCGAGAAGCCGTCCAACCGAACCCGCAACTCGATGGAGATGGCCGTCTTCGAGCTGGGCGGTCACCCGGTCTACATGCAGGCGGCCGAGGTGGGCCTGGACGTCAGGGAGTCGGTGGAGGACGTCACCCGCACGCTCGCCTGCTACCACGCCTGCATCGGTGCCCGTGTGTTTGCCCACTCCACCGCCGAGCGGATGGCCGGAGAGAACCTCGTCCCGATCGTGAACATGCTCTCGGACGCAGCCCACCCGCTCCAGGCCCTCGCTGACGTGCTCACGATCAGGCAGGAGTTCGGCGAGGTGGCGGGTCGGACCATTGCCTACGTCGGTGACGGCAACAACGTGTTCCGGTCGCTGGCGTTGGCGGCGGGCATGCTCGGTGCAGAGGTGAGGTTCGCCGGCCCTCCCGGCTACCGGCTGCCGGAAGTGGATCGCGACAGGCTGGCTGCGGCCGGCGTGACCGTTGCCGAGTTCGACCGGGCGACCGATGCGGTCGCCGGCGCCGATGTCGTCTACGCAGATGTCTGGACATCGATGGGCCAGGAGGAGGAGTCGGCTCGACGCCTCCGGGACTTCGAGGGATTCCAGGTGGATGGACAGCTCATGGAGAGCGCCGGTCCACAGGCCCTGTTCCTGCACTGCCTGCCGGCCCACAGGGGCGAGGAGGTCACCGACCAGGTGGTGGACGGGGCGTCCAGCCGGGTCTGGCCGCAGGCTGCCAACCGGCTGCACGCCGCCAGGGGCCTGCTGGTATGGCTCCTGGGTGAGGCCGACCACGGGGGAGGGCCCTCATGAGCAAGCATCAGAGGCAGCACCGGATCTCACGGATGCTGGCGAATCAGGCGGTGACGAGCCAGGAGCAACTCGTCGGCCTTCTGGCCGACGATGGCATTGAGTCCACCCAGGCGACCGTGTCACGCGACCTCGACGACCTCGGGGCGGTGAAGGTGCGGGTGCCGGGCGGGGAGAGCGTCTACGCCATACCGGAGCATCCGGCCGACCGGGTGGTTCCCATGGACCAGTTGCGGCGGGTGATGGGCGAGTGGGTTGTAGAGGTGGAGTCATCCGGCAATCTCGTCGTGCTGCGGACCCCGCCCGGATCGGCCCACGTGGTCGCCTCTGCGCTGGACAGGACAGGGATCGAAGGGTCCATCGGAACGGTTGCGGGCGATGACACCCTGATGGTGGTTGCCGCCGAGGGAACGGCCGGGAGCGATCTGGCAGCGACCCTCAGGAACCTGGCGGGGCTCTGAGACAGGACGAGGACCAGCGGGCACCGGAGAGTCCGGATGCGAGAGCCCGCGGCCGATGATGGAAGGCAGTGGTATGACCAGTGACGAGAAGGACCGGCCACCGGTCGACAAGGTGGTGCTCGCCTACTCGGGCGGGTTGGACACGTCCATAATTCTCCGGTGGCTGGAGGAGACCTACGGCTGTGAGGTGGTGACGTTCACTGCCGACCTGGGCCAGGGCGAGGAACTCGAACCGGCGCGGGCCAAGGCAGAGGCGATGGGGGTGTCGGAGATCTACATCGAGGACCTCCGTGAGGAGTTCGTACGCGACTACGTGTACCCGATGTTCAGGGCCAACGCCCTCTACGAGGGTGAGTACCTGCTCGGAACGTCGATAGCGCGGCCACTCATCGCCAAGCGGCTGGTCGAGATCGCCGACGAGACGGGCGCCGATGCGATCAGTCACGGTGCCACCGGTAAGGGCAACGACCAGGTCAGGTTCGAGCTGGGTGCGTATGCCCTGCGGCCCGACATCCGGATAATCGCACCGTGGCGGGAGTGGGACCTCGGCTCGCGGCAGAGCCTCCTGGACTACGCCGAGAAGCACGGCATCCCGGTCGAGATGAAGCGGGGAGCGAAGTCCCCCTATTCCATGGACGCCAACCTGCTGCACATCTCGTACGAGGGCGGCCCGCTGGAGGATCCATGGCAGGAGCCGGCCGCCGAGATGTGGCGGTGGTCGGTCAGCCCGGAGATGGCGCCGGATGAGGCCACCTATCTGGACCTGACCTATGAGAATGGTGACGTGGTGGCACTCGACGGAATGCCGATGACTCCGGCCACCGTCCTGGCCGAACTGAACCGGGTGGGTGGGGCCAACGGCATTGGCAGGACCGACATCGTCGAGAACAGGTTCGTGGGCATGAAGTCACGCGGGGCATATGAAACACCCGGCGGCACCATCCTTCTGAGGGCGCATCGGGCCATCGAGTCGATCACCCTCGATGGCGGGGTGGCTCATCTGAAGGACGAGATGATGCCCCGGTACGCCGAGCTGATCTACAACGGCTTCTGGTTCAGCCCGGAGAGGGAGATGCTCCAGGTTGCGATCGACCACAGCCAGGCGTTCGTGAACGGCCGGGTCCGGTTGCGGCTCTACAAGGGCAACGTGGCCGTGGTGGGCCGGGAGTCTGACGACACCCTGTTCGACGAGGCAATCGCCACCTTCGAGGAGGACGATGGCGCCTACAACCAGGCTGACGCCGATGGGTTCATCAAGCTGAATGCCCTGAGGCTTCGGACGCTGGCCCGGCGGGCCGCAAGGTCGGAGGGTTAGGACATGGCGACGCTCTGGCACGGACGGTTCGAGGGAGGGTCCGCTGAGGCACTCCAGGCCCTCAACGACAGCCTCGGGTTCGACCGGCGGATGTTCCGGGAGGACCTGGCCGGTTCGCGGGCCCACGTCCGGATGCTGGCCCGGGTGGGCCTCATGTCGGTCGTCGACTCCGAAGCGGTACTCGTGGCGCTCGACACCGTCGAGACGGAGATGTCCGACGGCTCGTTCGTCTTCGCCGTCGGTGACGAGGACATCCACACGGCTGTGGAGCGTCGGGTCACGGAGTTGGCCGGCGATGCCGGCGCCCGACTGCACACGGGGCGTAGTCGCAACGACCAGGTGGCGACCGACCTCCGGCTATGGACCCTCCGGGAGCTGGGTGAGGCGGCGGAGATGGTCACGGCGTTCCAGACAACCCTGGCATCGCGGGCCGACGACGCCGGCGAGGCGTACCTGCCCGGCTACACACACCTGCAGCAGGCCCAGCCGGTGCTCCTTGCACACCATCTCCTGGCTCACGGCTGGGCGCTGGCGCGCGATGTGGACCGGTTGATGGACGCCCGGACCCGGGCCGACGTGTCGCCCCTGGGTGCGGGGGCCCTGGCTGGCTCCTCCCTGCCGCTGGACCCGGATTCCGTCGCTGCGGACCTGGGCTTCGCGGCCCGTTTCGAGAATTCAATGGACGCCGTCGGAGACAGGGACTTCGTCGCCGAGTCGTTGTTCGCCCTGGCTCTGCTGGGCGTGCACCTCTCCAGGATCGGCGAGGAGCTGATTCTCTGGAGCAGCGAGGAGTTCGGGTTCGTTGACCTCGACGACGCCTTCTCGACCGGATCCTCGATGCTCCCGCAGAAGAAGAACCCGGACGTGGCCGAGTTGGCCCGCGGCAAGGCTGGGCGCCTCATTGGCCATCTGACGGGACTCATGGCGACCCTGAAGGGCCTGCCGCTGGCCTACAACAAGGACCTGCAGGAGGACAAGGAGCCGCTCTTTGACGCCTTTGACACCATCCGCCTGACGCTGTCGGCCCTCGACGGGATGGTGGCGACCCTGGTATTCAGGACGGACCGCATGGCTGCCGCCGCTGACAGTCCGTATGCCGCAGCGGTGGACCTGGCCGAATACCTCGTGGCCGGTGGTACGCCGTTCCGCGATGCCCATGGAATCGTCGGTGCACTCGTGAGAGCGGCGCTGGCCGGAGAGGGCTCCCTCGTGGAGCTGGTCACGGCCGACGAACACCTGGGTCCAGATGCGGCCGCGTTGCTGGCCCCGGGTGCGCCGGTGCGTCGGCGCACCACACCGGGCGGTGCCGGTCCCGGTCCAGTAGCCGTGCAGCGGGCCCGGTTCGCCGACCAGTTGGCCGCCCAGTCGAAGCGGATAGCCGGCTGAACACGGACCATTCACCGCTTCGGTCACCGGGGTGGGCTGCTCTCGCCCTCGGCCTGTCGGATCTGGCGGCGCGCCGGACCAGCGACCCGCGCGCTGCAGTCGAGGCCGGCCCGGCCGGCCCGGAACGCGACTCGATCCTGGAGTTACTGGACATCGGCGCTGATGCCCTCGACCGGACCTGCAGGCCCGGTCACCTCACGGGCTCGGCACTCGTCGTGGATCCGTCTGATCGTCGGATACTCCTCCTGTTCCACACCAAGCTGCAGCGCTGGCTCCAACCCGGCGGCCACGCCGACGGTGACGCCGACCTTGCCCGGGTGGCCCTGCGCGAGGCGGTTGAGGAGACGGGAATCGCCGGTTTGCGGGTCGTGGAACCGGCTGTCGACCTGGACGTCCACCGGGTCGAACCGCCGGCCGAGGACGCCCACGACCACCACGATGTGAGGTTCCTGGTGCTGGCGCCGCCCGGTTCGGTTCCTGTCGGGAACCATGAGTCGGAGGCCCTCAGATGGGTATCGGAGGCTGATATCGCAGCGCTGGGAGCCGATCAGGGCCTCTGTCGCCTGGCGCGGCGGGCACTCTCGCGTCTGGACTCCCTCGAGGCCTGAGCGCACCGACGTACCTGTGTACGGGTGTCCGGGCGCTGCGGCCTATACGTCTGCGGGGTCCAGGCAGGCTTCCATGTCGTTGACCCGGGCGAAGCCGTTCATGCGCTTCAGGACGCTGCCTGTGCCGCTGGGCAGGGCTGTCAGCAGCGGCCTGACATCGCCTTCAAGGCGTAGCCGGTCTGCGTGCGTGCGGCGATCGGAGATGTAGACCGCCCAGTCCTCCAACCACATTCCGATGAGCTCACGGTCGTCGTCGATGCCGTCCGGCAGCAGCGCCAGATCCGCGACCATGTCGACGAGGGCATCGGTGGCCAGATCCAGGTCATCGGCCCTGTCCGCGGGAGAGGTGGCGTCGGCGGCGAGCGGGACCGTATCGATCACGGCACGGGCTTCAAGGCACCGCTGCTGGGCCAGCTCGGGCCACGAACGGTCCCCGAGACGATCAGGGTTTCCAGACGGGGCAATGAAGAATGCGTAGACCCAGAGAACGACCATCGCCACCCCGAGCAGTCCCAGGAGCGTACGCACCACGATGGTGTGGAATCCCGGCCGGACCGGACCCGGCGTGGTCATGGTGCGACCCGCAGGGTTATGACGGTCCCGGGTTCCACGACCGTGCCGGCGGCGGGGTCCTGTGACCAGACCAGGCCGCTGGTCCACTCCGGTTCGTCGGGGTCGGCCACCCGGATCACCTCGTAGCCGAGGCCGAGTGATTCGAGCAGCGGTGTCACGTTGGCGAGGAGGCGTTCGACCGCGTCGGGTACGACCACCGGAGTCATCTGAGGTGGTTCGACGGTTACCTCGAGGAGCAGGGATCCTCCAGGTTGGATCCACGAGCCGACCGCCGGCGCCTGGCCGATGATCGTCCCAGGTTCGGTGCCTTCCATCTCGACCTCCACCAGGCTCACGATCTGGATGTCACCAACCGACCCGGCGAGGAGCGTACGGGCGTTGTCCAGCGTAAGGCCGAGCAGGTCGGGCGTGGGGATGCGACCGTCGTCCGGTGACACTTCGGCAACGGTGGTGGTCGGGGCCGCCGGACCCGGGCGGATGGCAGTTACTGGAACGATGGCGGGGAACTCCTCCACGGGAAGGCCCAGGTGGGCCGCTTCCATCACGTCCTTCCAGATCATCGCCGGATAGGTGCCGCCGTAGACCTTGCGGTCGGTGGTCGGTGGGATCATCGGAATCTGGGCCTCCGGGTAGCCGACCCAGACGGCGGTGGTGCGCTGCGGGGTGTAGCCGACGAACACGGCGTCGGCGTAGTTCTGCGTGGTGCCTGTCTTTCCGGCCGCCGGGCGATCCTCCAGCTGCGCACGCCAACCGGTTCCCTGGGAGACCGCTCCCTCCAGGATCCAGGTCACCTCGTCGGCGAGACGGGCGTCCAGCACCCGGGACTGTTCCCTCCTCCAGGACCACAGGGTGGTGCCATCGGAATGGGCAATGCGCCTCACGTAGCTCGGAGCGATCGTGACGCCCCGGTTGGCCAGCGTGTGGTAGGCGGTGACCATGTCCAGCATCGTGGAGTTGGACGTGCCCAGGATGTTCGAGTTCACCCGCTGGATGGTTGACCTGATTCCCAGCCGACGAGCCATCGAGACCACCCTGTGGGCGCCCATCTCCATGCTGAGCTGGGCGAACACCGTGTTCAGGGAGCTGCGCAGGGCCCTTATGAGGGTGACCTCCTCGGCGCCCGGGGGTGCCACCAGCTCCTCTCCATCAGGGGGTTCCCAGCTCCAGGTGGGTATGGCCTCGAGGGCACGCACGCGATCTCGGAACAGGCGTTCCTGGTCGAAGTCGTAACGCCGGTTGGTGACCCACTGGGTGAGGTCCACGGCCTGGTAGGTGATCTCGGTTTCGTCGGCGCCTTCCTCCCTGTCCTTTGCCTTGATCTCCTTGACGATCCGGATCGTCTCGACGTGGTCGGGTGGGACGTCTGTGTGTTCCTCTCGCAGGTAGAACTGCAGGAGGGCCTGGACCCCGTGTTCGAAGCGGGCTTCGGTGGCGTCGTGTCCGCCCACACCGCCGGTGACGCGCCAGACCTTGTTGTCATCGTCGGCACCGGGTATCTCGAACTCCAGGACGTTGGGAGCCGTATAGGTGGCCGTGATCTTCCAGCCGGCCTCGAGGGCTGCGGCCATGCCGATGGTCTTCATCGACGACCCGACCTGTCGCCCTGCACCTACGGCCAGGTTGACCTTGGCGTCGTCGTCGGTGCCGAAGAAGTCGCGACCACCGACCATGGCCAGAACCTGGCCGGTGCCGGTCTCGAGAACCACGACGGCCGAATCGGGGTTGCCACGCCCGGTGGGAAGGTGGTTCTCCACGGACTGCTCGGCGGCTGCCTGGAGGTCGAGGTCGATGGTGGTCTCGATCCTTAGGCCGCCCTCGAACAGGAGTCGCTCCCTGATCCCACGGCTGGCACCGAACGCCGGGTTGTCCAGGAACCAGCGGCGCACCTCCTCCACGAAGTGTCCGGCCGGGTAACGGGCCTCCAGGCGTGCCGAGTACTCCTCGAGGCGCGGCGGCATGGTGATGGCCGCCTCGCGCTGCTCCGGCGTGATGAAGTCGTTCGCCAGCATGCGGTCCAGCACCAGGTGGCTGCGCTTCAGGCTCTTGGAGTAGTTCAGGAAGGGGTTGTATCGGCCCGGCAGCTGGATGATCCCGGCGACCAGCGCCGCCTCGGAGAGGTTCAGGTCGGCCACGTCCTTGTTGAAGTAGGTCTGTGCTGCGGCCTTCACTCCGTAGGCGCCGTGGCCGAGGTACACGGTGTTCAGGTACTGCAGCAGGATGAAGTCCTTGCCGTACTGGTCCTCCAACCTGGTGGCGTACCAGACCTCCTCCAACTTGCGGCTCGCCGTCTGCTCGGAGTTGCGGATGATGGCCAGCTTCACGTACTGCTGGGTGATCGTGGATCCGCCCTGGCTGATACCTCCGTCCTCCAGGTTGGTGCGCGCCGCCCTGATGATGGCCTTCAGGTCGAAGCCGTCGTGGATATAGAAGCGCTCGTCCTCGATGGAGATGACGGCGTCGCGGACCATCTGGGGGATTTCCTCCAGGGTGCGGGCGCTGGTGCGGTTCTCGGGGGCCACGAGCGTGGTGATGTGGCGCCCGTCGCGGGCCACCACCACGGACGACTCGGCCTGCTCGGGGATCGTGATGTCGAAGTCCCGGGTCTCGTAGCGGTAGCAGGAGGTGGCCACGGAGGCCAGTGCCGTCACCACGCAGATGACGCGCACGAGGCCCGGGGGGAGGATCCGCATCCGTCCAGTCTGGCCGCCCGGCGGTCGATAGGCGCGTCGGGTGACGGGCACCACATGGCGGGTCGGGCACGTCGGTCAATGGCCGCCCCGCACATCCATGGGGGAGAGGGTGGCCGGGGGGTCTGGCACTGGGACCCAGAGGCTCCATACTGGTGACCATGAGTGATTCCCAGCCCGACGGCCCAGCCGGCGCCGCCATCATCGATGACCTGGTGGCGCGGGGGCTGGTTCAGGACAGCACCGATCTGGAGGCCATCCGGGAGCGCATGGCCGACGGGCCCATCACCCTCTACTGCGGTTTTGATCCGACGGCCGACAGCCTCCATGTCGGGCACCTCGTTCCCCTGCTGCTGCTGCGCCGGTTCCAGGACGCGGGTCACCGTGCGATCGTTCTTGCCGGTGGGGCCACGGGAATGGTGGGCGATCCGAGTGGTAGGTCCGAGGAGCGCAACCTGCTCGATGGCGAGACACTCACCCGCAACGTGGAGGCCGTGGCTGCTCAGCTCTGCTCCTTCCTGAGGTTCGAAGGGAACCTCCGCGAGGGTGACGAGCCGGCGGTCCTGGTCGACAACCGGGAGTGGACCGAGGGTGTCGGTGTGCTGGAGTTCCTGCGTGACGTGGGCAAGCACGTGACGGTGGGGACCATGCTCGGCAAGGAGTCGATCCGTGCCCGGTTGGCCGGCGACCAGGGAATCTCGTTCACCGAGTTCAGTTACATGCTCCTCCAGGCGAACGACTTCTACGAGCTGTATGACCGGTTGGGGTGCGAGCTCCAGGTCGGCGGATCCGACCAGTGGGGCAACATCACGGCCGGCATCGACATGATCAGGCGGCGCAAGGCCGCTGGGGCCCACGGGTTGACGGTGCCGCTCATGACCCGGACCGACGGTGCCAAGTTCGGCAAGACGGCCGACGGTGCCGTGTGGCTGGACGCCGCCAGGACCCTTCCCTATGAGCTCCATCAGTACTTCGTGAACGTGGACGACCGTGACGTCGAGCGCTTCCTGCTCCACCTGACCCTTCTGGGTGTGGACGAGGTGGCCTCGGTCATGGCCGAGCACGGTCGTGCTCCGGAGTCGAGGGCGGCCCAGAAGCGCCTGGCCGACGAGGTCTGCTCCCTGGTCCATGGCGACTCCGAGACGGCTCGCGCCCGCCTGGCGGCCAAGGGGCTGTTCGGTGTGGAGCCCCCGACAGGCGAGGTGCTCGAGGCGCTGCGCGGCATCGTCCCCGAGACCACGGTGAAGGCCGGAGACCTCGACGGGGACGAATCCCTCGTCGATGTGCTGGTCGCATCGGGCCTGTGTGGTTCAAGGGGCGACGCCCGCCGGACGCTCGCCGGTGGCGGCGTATCGGTGAACGGGGTTCGACAGGTCCCCGAGGCACTGGCCCTTCCGTCAGATGCCCTGGTGGACGGACGCTTCGTCCTGCTCCAGAAGGGCAGGCGAAACCGCCATCTCCTGGTCCTCGCCTGAGTGTGGCGCAGGTCACCTCGGCACCTAGCAAAAAGCAGCGCAGGCGGGTTGGGGCACCCGGCTACGGGAGATAGTGTTTCCCTGCTCGCAGGAAGCGGGGTCGCCCTTTACCGGGAGGTTCCGTCTCCGTATCGTGGGCGCCCGCCCAGTGGCAGGTCCGATCGGATCGAACCACTGAAGCGGGCTGAGGGCACCACCGCCATCATCTGGGATTAGTTCCAGTTGTCCGGCGTGTGCCGGGAGGCTTCTGGCCTCCAGGTGCTCCTTGAAAACGGGATAGAGGACGAAAAAGCCAGTGCGGGCTGTCCACAAGGCGATCGCGAGTCGCCACTGGACAGACCCTGAACAATTCAAATAGCACTAACACGGACAGCGGTGACCGGCTTCGGCCGATCACCATTGCCCTGTGCCTGGTCGAACGGGATTTGGTGTCCCGATCGGCCTCGAACTCGCGTCGGCACCACCTTCGGGAGGTGTCGCACCAACTGATTCGACGGCCAGCAACGCTTCGGCGGCGCTGGTCTGAGATTTCGACGGAGAGTTTGATCCTGGCTCAGGACGAACGCTGGCGGCGGGCCTAACACATGCAAGTCGAACGCACTCGACCTTCGGGTCACATGAGTGAGTGGCGAACGGGTGAGTAACACGTGAGGAACCTGCCCCGAAGACTGGAATAACCCGAGGAAACTCGGGCTAATACCGGATATCCCCACCAGGTCGCATGGCCAGGTGAGGAAATGCTCCGGCGCTTCGGGAGGGTCTCGCGGCCTATCAGCTAGTTGGTGAGGTAACGGCTCACCAAGGCATCGACGGGTAGCTGGTCTGAGAGGACGATCAGCCACACTGGGACTGAGACACGGCCCAGACTCCTACGGGAGGCAGCAGTGGGGAATCTTGCGCAATGGGCGAAAGCCTGACGCAGCCACGCCGCGTGAGGGATGAAGGCTTTCGGGTTGTAAACCTCTTTCAGCAGGGACGAAAATGACGGTACCTGCAGAAGAAGCTCCGGCCAACTACGTGCCAGCAGCCGCGGTAACACGTAGGGAGCAAGCGTTGTCCGGATTTATTGGGCGTAAAGAGCTCGTAGGCGGTTCGGTAAGTCGGGTGTGAAAACTTGAGGCTCAACCTCAAGAGGCCACTCGATACTGCTGTGACTAGAGTCCGGTAGAGGAGTGTGGAATTCCTGGTGTAGCGGTGAAATGCGCAGATATCAGGAGGAACACCGACAGCGAAGGCAGCACTCTGGGCCGGTACTGACGCTGAGGAGCGAAAGCATGGGGAGCAAACAGGATTAGATACCCTGGTAGTCCATGCCGTAAACGTTGGGCACTAGGTGTGGGGTCTCGCTAACAGATTCCGTGCCGTAGCTAACGCATTAAGTGCCCCGCCTGGGGAGTACGGCCGCAAGGCTAAAACTCAAAGGAATTGACGGGGGCCCGCACAAGCGGCGGAGCATGTTGCTTAATTCGAGGCAACGCGAAGAACCTTACCTGGGTTTGACATGTAGGGAAAAGCCATAGAGATATGGTGTCCTTAGGGGCCCTACACAGGTGGTGCATGGCTGTCGTCAGCTCGTGTCGTGAGATGTTGGGTTAAGTCCCGCAACGAGCGCAACCCTTGTCCTATGTTGCCAGCGGATAATGCCGGGGACTCGTAGGAGACTGCCGGGGTCAACTCGGAGGAAGGTGGGGACGACGTCAAGTCATCATGCCCCTTATATCCAGGGCTGCAAACATGCTACAATGGCCGGTACAGAGGGCAGCAAAACCGCGAGGTTGAGCGAATCCCACAAAGCCGGTCTCAGTTCGGATTGGAGTCTGCAACTCGACTCCATGAAGGCGGAGTCGCTAGTAATCCCGGATCAGCAACGCCGGGGTGAATACGTTCCCGGGCCTTGTACACACCGCCCGTCACACCACGAAAGTCAGCAACACCCGAAGTCAGTGGCCTAACTCTTAGGAGAAGGAGCTGCCGAAGGTGGGGTCGGCGATTGGGGTGAAGTCGTAACAAGGTAGCCGTACCGGAAGGTGCGGCTGGATCACCTCCTTTCTAAGGAGTACATATCGTCAACGTTGTCGGCCATTACGTGTCGGCCGTTGACGATCACTCCCAGTTAGCGCACTGGTTAGTTGGTCACGTTCCCAGGCTCGATTTACTCGAGCTTTGGTAACGGTGACGTTCCGTTCTCTATCCCGTTTTGAGGGAGCGCTACGCGCTCTTCCTCAGTGGGCCGGTCCCACTTCCGGTGCGCACTTGTTGCGTCTCGGTGGTGCCATCGGTCCACAGGCCACGGCCGATGGTGAGCGTCCCGATCGGGATGTCTCGCCACGCCGTAGCTGGCCCCTGGGCCGGCAGATGCCTCTTGAGAACTGCACAGCGAACACGAGCATCTTCATCAATTGTCGATGTATTTGTAATTTCCAAGCTACTAAGAGCCAACGGTGAATGCCTTGGCGACTACTACCGAAGAAGGACGTGGGTGGCTGCGAAAAGCCACGGTGAGCTGTCTACCGAGCTTTGACCCGTGGATGTCCGAATGGGGAAACCCTGCACTCGTAATGGGGTGTAACTCCCGCCTGAACACATAGGGCGGGTAGAGGGAACTGGGTGAACTGAAACATCTAAGTAACCCAAGGAAAAGAAAGCAACAGCGACTCCCTGAGTAGCGGCGAGCGAAATGGGATGAGCCTAAACCGACCTGGTGCCAAGCCTGACGGCGTTGCCAGATCGGGGTCGTGGGACCAAATGGGAGGGGCGTCAGACCTTCCACAGAGTTATAAATCTGTCAGCTAGCAGAAGTGTCCTGGAAAGACACGCCATAGCGGGTAATAGCCCCGTATGCGAAAGCTGAGCAGACTCTGATTTGTGCTCCCGAGTAACACCGGATCCGGGAAAGCCGGTGTGAATCTGCGAGGACCACCTCGTAAGGCTAAGTATACGTAGTCGACCGATAGTGAACTAGTACCGTGAGGGAAAGGTGAAAAGTACCCCGGGAGGGGAGTGAAATAGTACCTGAAACCGTTGGTTTACAATCAGTCAAAGCGTCGTCTGGAACTTGTTCCAGGCCGCGATGGCGTGCCTTTTGAAGAATGAGCCTACGAGTTACGGTGTGTGGCAAGGTTAACCCGTGAGGGGAAGCCGGAGCGAAAGCGAGTCTGAACAGGGCGTTCAGTCGCATGCTGTAGACCCGAAGCCGAGTGATCTATCCATGGGCAGTGTGAAGCGGGGGTAAGACCCCGTGGAGGCGCGAACCGACCTAGGTTGAAAACTGGGCGGATGACCTGTGGATAGGGGTGAAAGGCCAATCAAACTCGGTGATAGCTGGTTCTCCGCGAAATGCATTTAGGTGCAGCGTCGCATGTTCAGTCATGGAGGTAGAGCACTGGATGGGTTAGGGGGCCTACAAGCTTACCAACCCCAGCCAAACTCCGAATGCCATGACTCCAGAGTGCGGCAGTGAGTCCTCGGGGGATGAGCTTCGATGGACGAAAGGGAAACAGCCCAGACCGCCGACTAAGGCCCCAAAGTTCTGACTAAGTGGTAAACGAAGTGGGATTGCACAGACAGCCAGGATGTTGGCTTAGAAGCAGCCATCATTAAAAGAGTGCGTAATAGCTCACTGGTCGAGTGATCCCGCGCGGAAAATGTAACGGGGCTCAAGTCAGACGCCGAAGTCGCGGATTTCTGCATAGCAGGAGTGGTAGCGGAGCGTCGAGCCTGGAATGAAGCGGCGGTGTGAACCGACGTGGACCGGGTTCGAGTGAGAATGTAGGCATGAGTAGCGAGAGAGGGGTGAGAAACCCCTCCGCCGGAAGTCCAAGGGTTCCTGGGGAAGGCTAATCCTCCCAGGGTGAGTCGGGAGCTAAGGCGAGGCCGAGAGGCGTAGTCGATGCACAACCGGTTGATATTCCGGTACCACAGGTTGCGCGACAAACGCTGACCTGCAGTTGCTAAGGGGATGGTTGGTCCTTCGGGATCAACAGGAACTAACCCACTGCGGCGAAGTGAGTGATGCGGGGACGCAGGAAGGTAGATGATCCCAGGCGATGGTTGTCCTGGGGCAAGCGTGTAGGTCGAGGCGTAGGTAAGTCCGCTCCTCATAAAGACCGAGACGTGACGCCGAGCCGTTTAAGGCGAAGTCATTGATCCTATGCTGCCAAGAAAAGCCGCTAGCGAGTGCAACAAGTGCCCGTACCCCAAACCAACTCAGGTGGACAGGTAGAGAATACCAAGGCGATTGGGAGAACTATGGTTAAGGAACTCGGCAAAATACATCCGTAACTTCGGGAGAAGGATGACCGCATTAGGGTAAAAGAACTTAGCGTTCTTAGCTCGAAGCGGTGGCACAGACCAGGGGAAAGCGACTGTTTACTAAAAACACAGCAGCGTGCTAAGTCCTAAGACGACGTATACGCTGTGACGCCTGCCCGGTGCCGGAAGGTTACGGGGAAGGGTTAGCTCTAGGGCGAAGCTCTGAACCTAAGCCCCGGTAAACGGCGGCCGTAACTATAACGGTCCTAAGGTAGCGAAATTCCTTGTCGGGTAAGTTCCGACCTGCACGAATGGCGTAACGACTTTCCTACTGTCTCAACCATAGACCCAGCGAAATTGAAGTACGAGTAAAGATGCTCGTTAGCTGCAGAAGGACGGAAAGACCCCGTGGACCTTTACTACAGCTTGGTATTGGTATTTGTTATGCGTTGTGTAGGATAGGTGGGAGACTTGGAAGCGTCGGCGCTAGCCGGTGTGGAGTCAACCTTGAAATACCACCCTGCGTTTGACGGATATCTAACTTAGGCCCGTTATCCGGGTCGGGAACAGTGCCAGGTGGGTAGTTTGACTGGGGCGGTCGCCTCCTAAAAAGTAACGGAGGCGCCCAAAGGTTCCCTCAGTCTGGTTGGCAATCAGACGTCGAGTGCAATGGCACAAGGGAGCTTGACTGCGAGACCTACAAGTCGAGCAGGTGCGAAAGCAGGGCATAGTGATCCGGCGGTTGCGTGTGGAAGCGCCGTCGCTCAACGGATAAAAGGTACCCCGGGGATAACAGGCTTATCTTCCCCAAGAGTCCATATCGACGGGAAGGTTTGGCACCTCGATGTCGGCTCATCGCATCCTGGGGCTGAAGCAGGTCCCAAGGGTTGGGCTGTTCGCCCATTAAAGCGGTACGCGAGCTGGGTTTAGAACGTCGTGAGACAGTTCGGTCCCTATCCTCTGCAGCCGGAGGAGATTTGAGAAAAGCTGTCCCTAGTACGAGAGGACCGGGATGGACGTAGCTCTAGTGTGCCAGTTGTTCCGCCAGGAGCATGGCTGGTTGGCCACCTACGGAAGGGATAACCGCTGAAAGCATCTAAGTGGGAAGCCCGTTTCAAGATGAGATCTCCCACCGGGTTAACCGGGTAAGGCCCGTGGCAGAACACCACGTTGATAGGCCGGAGGTGTAAGTGCGGCAACGCATTCAGCCGACCGGTACTAATCGGCCGAGGGCTTGGTTACACATCGACAATCGTTGTCGATGTTCGTGTTCGCTGTGGAGTACTGGAGAGGCCTTTGGCCACTCTTGACAACAGAATCGTGTTCGTGCCGGTCCGCCGGTACGAACGCAACCGGTTTTCGGTGGCTATGGCGGTGGGGTCACACCCGTTCCCATTCTGAACACGGCAGTTAAGCCCGCCAGCGCCGATGGTACTTGGGACGAGTGTCCCTGGGAGAGTAGGACGCCGCCGGATTTCTACGCTGCGAGCGGGGCCTTAGGGCCCCGCTCAAGCGCGTTTTGGGCCAGGTTTCGAGGAGGCCGCTCTGAAGAGTGACCCCCTCCGGTCATGGGGTTTCCCTGTGTTGGACAGTCCCCGGAACCTGGATGGACGGTTGCAGGCGGTGCCAGAGCATCTGCCACCGGGGGTCCTCGGCGGCAATGGCCTCCATGATCAACTCGGCCGTCTCGCCGTCACCGAGAGACTGGCGTGCTACGGCCTCCCAGAAGCGTGCCTGTGCATCTCCCAGATCGTGTGCCACCGCCTCTGTCAGAGCCGTGACCGCCTCGGCGCTGCGCCCTCCGTATATGGCATTGATTCCCGTGCCCATCAGGGCGTACATGGAGTCGAGGCTTATCAGCCTCCCCAGCTCTGCCACCGGTCTGTCGTGGTCGTCCACCCGAAGGTCCACCAGGCGCTTCCACGACGGCAGTGCCGGGTCGTGGTCTGCGATCAGGATCGCAGCGGAGCTGGATCCGCGAAGATCCCCTCCAGCTGCGTGCCCTTCCGCGAGTGCTGAGCACAGCATCTTGGCCAGGGCCCCTTCGGCGCCCTCGAACTCATTGGCCATCACCGTCCACACGCCGCTGGTCTCGGCCATGTTGGCGAGGGCCGCGTAGCCGTCACCAATGGCATGGCCGGCCGCCCCGATGCAGTTCTGACCGGTGTGGGCGGCAACACGGCCCGCTGCGTCGACTACGGCAACCTGACGTGATTCCCTCAGAGGGTCCTCGGCCAGGAGCTCTGAGAGGGCTTCTTCCGGGTGGTGGCCAAGCCGGAGGAGGTTCAATAGGCGGGGGCCGTACGAGGCCTCGGTGATCGCCTGCGTGACCACTGCGCCGACGCCGGGCTCGACCCAGGGAACCTGTTGGCCCACTGCGAGGTAGCCCGTGTGCGCTGCTGCACCCAGGTGGCCCGTTTCTGGGTGTCTGGCGATCATCGAGAGCGTCAAGGGGGACTCCTGACTGGGTTCGGGCGCAACGCTAGTTGGGGGAGTGGAGGCGGTATGGCTGGCCGCTCGAAGGCTCTGGCCCCGGTGGTGCCACCGAAACCGCACCAGCGGGTTGGGTGGGGCCGGTCGATGTTCTGACCGCACCGGTAGCCTCATCGCCCATGGCCCCGCCCCAGGATCGACGGTCGCCCCGTCAGGGCGGTGGCTCCGGCGGCAGGTCTGGCGGTGGACGCGGTTCCGATGGCAGGTCTGGCGGTGGACGCGGTCCCGGCGGTGGTTCCGGCGGTGGAAGCGGTTCCGATGGCAGGTCCGGCGGTGGACGCGGTTCCGATGGCAGGTCTGGCGGTGGACGCGGTTCCGGCGGTGGTTCCGGCGGTGGACGCGGTTCCGATGGCCGTTCCGGCGGCAGGTCCGGCGGTGGTTCCGGCGGTGGACGCGGTTCCGATGGCCGTCCCGATGGCAGGGCGGGCGGTGGTTCCGGTGGTGGACGCAGTTCCGATGGCAGGTCGGGGGGGCGTCCCGACGGTCGACGTGACTCCGGTGGACGGTCCGGCGGCAGGTCTGACGGGCGTCCTGATGGTCGAAGCAGTTCCGATGGCCGTTCCGGCGGTGGACGAAGTTCCGATGGCCGTTCCGGCGGTGGATCCGGCGGCAGGTCTGACGGCAGGTCGGGCGATCGACGCGGTTCAGGCAGCAGGTTCGACGACCGACCCAATCTGGATCGTCGACGCCGGGGGCCCGACGCTGCAGGTCCCACGAGTTGGGGCGGGGTGGCCCGGCGTGGCGCCGGCCGCCTGAAGCGCGAGGAGTACGAGGACCGTCCCGAGCGGGCCGAGATGACGGCCGAGCGGACCACCCGTCCGCGCCGTCCCGAAACCGAGCGGTCGGACCGGCTCCGGTCGGAAGCCGCCGAGGCGATCAACCGGGGTGAAGCCGGACGTGGGAGTGAGCGCTCTCCCCGGGCGTTGGAGCGGATCCCACTTCCAGATTCTCCGCTCCGACTGCCGGACGCCGATGTCCTGTTCCGTCGGGCCTTCGGTGATCGGGCTGGCGGCCGGGCACTCGGGCGTCTCGAGGAGGCGGCCCGGGCATTCTCCGACGAACGTTTCCAGGACGCACGACGAATCCTCAACCAACTCGTCGAGCGGACCTCAGTAGTGCCGGAGGTGCTCGAGCTACTGGGCCTCGTGCACTACCGGATGGGCCACTGGCGGGCGGGAGCCAAGCGCCTGGAGGCCTTCCGGGAGCTCACCGGAAGCACCGAACAGCACCCTGTGCTGGCTGACTGTTACCGCGCCCAACGGCGCTTTGATGATGTCGCTGCCCTCTGGGTCGAGTTGCGCGATGCCTCTCCGAGTGCCCCGCTCGTCACTGAGGGGCGCATCGTGGCGGCCGGAGCAATAGCCGATCAGGGCCGCCTGGCTGAGGCCCTCCAGCTCCTCGAGAAGAGTTGGAAGATCCCATCGCGCCCGCGGGAACACCATCTGCGACGGGCCTATGCCCTAGCCGACATGTATGAGCGGTCCGGCGCCGCTCCGCGGGCAAGGGAACTGTTCACCTGGGTGCGGGGACATGACGGCGGGTTCGCCGACGTCGCCGACCGGGTCCGGTCCCTGGCCTGAACAACGCCCGTCGGCCCGTTCCCGACTGGGCTTAAGGCAGCGCGACCCGAATGCGCGCCGCCTATGGTGAACTGAGACCGCGGCCATGCAGCCGCCCGCCGTACCAGGAGCCCCGAAGGTGGACATCGCATCACTGCTAGGTGACGACGCCGCATACCTGCTCGACCACGTGTCGACCACGATCAGCGCCGACCAGCTGACCACGCCCGGCCCGGACTCGGTCAGCGAGGTGTTCGCTCAGTCGGATCGGCCGCCTCAGGTGCTGCGCAACCTGCAGTCCCTGCTCGACCACGGCCGCCTGGCCGGGACCGGCCACGTGTCGATCCTCCCGGTGGACCAGGGGATCGAGCACTCGGCAGCGGCGTCGTTCGCTCCCAACCCGGCCTACCTGGACCCGGCCAACATCGTCGAGCTGGCCCTGGAGGGCGGGTGCAACGCCGTGGCCTCCACGTTCGGGGTGCTCGCCTCGGTGTCGCGACGCTTCGCCCACCGCATTCCGTTCATCGTGAAGGTCAACCACAACGAACTGCTGACCCTGCCGAACCAGTTCGACCAGGTGATGTTCGGCTCGGTGGCCCAGGCCTACGACCTGGGTGCGGCCGGTGTGGGCGCCACCATCTACTTCGGCTCTCCGGAGTCCACCCGCCAGATCCAGGAGGTCAGCGACGCCTTCGCCCAGGCCCATGAACTGGGCATGTTCACCGTCCTGTGGTGCTACCTGCGCAATCCGGGCTTCAAGGTGGACGGCGTGGACCACCACGGTTCGGCGGACCTCACCGCCCAGGCCAACCACCTCGGCGTCACCATCGGTGCGGACATCATCAAGCAGAAGCTTCCCGACACGAACGGCGGCTACAACGCCCTGCCTGGCTACGGCAAGACCCACCCGCTGGTATACGACGAGCTCACCACCGACCACCCGATCGACCTCTGCCGGTGGCAGGTCGCCAACTGCTACATGGGCCGGATCGGCCTCATCAACAGTGGTGGGGCATCGTCGGGTGCGGGAGACCTGGCCGAGGCGGTCCGCACGGCGGTCATCAACAAGAGGGCCGGCGGGTTGGGCCTGATAAGCGGACGCAAGGCATTCCAACGGCCGATGGCAGAGGGCATAGAGCTCCTGAACGCCATCCAGGACGTCTACCTGGACGGTTCGATCACCCTCGCCTGAGCGTCGGGGTTCGACTTCAGACGACAGGAAACCGGATAGGGGCGAAACGACGTGGCCGACGATCTGATCCTGGTCGACGAACCGGCCAGTGGCGTGCGACGGATCACCCTGAACCGTCCCGAGAAGCGCAACGCCCTGAACCACCCTCTACGGGGCGCCATCCTGGATGCTCTGGCGGACCACGACGTCGACCCCGACGTGCGGGTGACGATCATCCGGGGCGCCGGGACGTGCTTCTCCTCGGGCTACGACCTCGGCGGCGGCAGCGACGGTCACGAGTTGCCATTTCCAACCGCTCCGGGCGAGGGGCAGTGGCCCCGTCACGTGACCGACGGTTGGATGGGAATCTGGGACCTGGCCAAGCCGGTGATCGCCCAGGTCCACGGCTGGTGCCTGGCCGGTGGAAGTGAGCTGGCCACGGGCTGCGACCTCGTCTACGTGGCCACAGATGCCCGCATGGGCTATCCGGCCGTCAGGTTCGGAGTCCCGGACATGCACTTCCACGCCTGGTTCCTGGGCATGCGCCGAGCCATGGAGATGATGATCACCGGTGACGCCATCACCGGTGTGGAGGCCGTCGCAGAGGGCTGGGCGAACGCCGCCTGGCCGGTTGACGAACTGGACGAGGCGGTGCTGGCGGTAGCGCGCCGCGTGGCCGACCTGCCGACTGAGATCGTGCAGATGAACAAGCGGGCCGTACACACACAGATGGAGTACATGGGAATGAGGGCGGGGATTCGGGCCGGTACCGAGCTGTGCGCCCTCGGGACCCACTCCTCGGCAATGGCCGGGTTCCTCGAGAAGGTCCGTGGAGAAGGGTTGACCGAAGCCCTTCAGGCCCGGGACGAGCCCTTCGGCGACTACCGCGCTGACGGCCCCGGCGAGGTGTGACCGATTGCACCGTCAGGTTCGGTGCAGATCATCACCCGCTCCGGGACGCGCGGTTAGGGTCGAAGCGGGCTAGTAGCGACTGCAGCAACGTCGCCCGGGTGGAGGATCTGGCATGACGGACATGGTCGAGGCAACTGGGGTTGCCGACGTCCGCGAGTTGGACGAGGTCATCATTCGCTTCGCCGGCGATTCCGGCGACGGGATGCAGCTCACCGGTGACAGGTTCACCAATGCCAGTGCCCTCTTCGGCAACGACCTCTCCACCCTTCCGGAGTACCCGGCCGAGATCAGGGCGCCGGCCGGCACCCTGGCCGGGGTGTCGGCCTTCCAGGTCCACATCTCGAACTACGACATAACCACCCCGGGTGACGCCCCGGACGTGCTCGTGGCGATGAACCCGGCGGCCCTTCGGTCCGACCTCCACACCCTGGTGCCAGGTGGCACCCTCATAGTCAACAAGGACACCTTCGACGAGCGGAACCTGGCCAAGGCCGGGTACGACCACAGCCCCCTTGATGGCGACGAGCTGGCCGGTTACAGCGTTATCGAGGTGGCGATGACCAGCATCACCAAGGACGCCTGCAAGGACCTCGGGGTGAAGCCCCGGGACGCCGACAGGTCCAAGAACTTCTTCGCTCTGGGCCTGCTCTCCTGGATGTATTCGAGGCCCGTGGAGCCGACGCTGGACTGGATCGACTCCAAGTTCGCAGGCAAGGACCTCGTGATCGGGGCCAACAAGGCGGCGTTCAACGCCGGACACGCATACGGCGAGACGACGGAACTGGGCGCCCAGCGGGTGATTGTGAACGCGGCCTCGCTGAGCCCTGGTACCTACACCAACATCAATGGCAACATGGCCCTCTCCTGGGGCCTCGTCGCAGCGTCCCAGTTGAGCGGCCTGCCGCTGTACCTGGGCTCGTATCCCATCACGCCCGCCACCGACATCCTCCACGAGTTGTCCAAGCACAAGGCCTTCGGTGTCACCACCTTCCAGGCCGAGGACGAGATCGCTGCTGTCGGTGCGGCGATCGGGGCCTCCTACGGTGGTTCCCTGGCTGTCACCACCACCAGCGGGCCCGGCCTGGCGTTGAAGGGCGAGGCGATGGGTCTGGCCGTCAGCCTGGAGCTTCCGCTCGTGGTTGTGAACATCCAGCGTGGCGGGCCTTCCACCGGGTTGCCCACTAAGACCGAGGCCGCCGACCTGATGATGGCCATGTACGGGCGCCACGGAGAGTCTCCGATGCCGATCGTGGCGGCCCGCACGCCGTCGGACTGCTTCGATACCGCCATCGAGGCGGCCCGCATCGCCCTCACGTACAACACGCCGGTGCTGCTCCTGTCGGATGGCTACCTGGCCAACGGGTCCGAGCCGTGGCTGCTGCCCGAGGTGGAGGACCTGGAACCCATCGTCGTGAAGCACGCCACCGAGTTCAACCAGACGAACGAGGACGGCGACGGCATCTTCTGGCCGTATCTCCGCGACGAGAACCTGGTCAGGCCCATTGCCCTGCCCGGCACGCCCGACCTGATGCACCGGATCGGCGGTCTCGAGAAGGAGGACGGTAGCGGCAACGTCTCCTACGACCCGGAGAACCACGAGCGGATGGTCCATCTGCGGGATCGTCGGATCGCCTCCATTCCGGTCCCCGACGTCGTGATCGAGGGCGACGAGGATGCCGACCTGCTGGTGGTCGGTTGGGGTTCGACTTGGGGTGCCATCACCGGAGCGGTGCGACGCGTCCGGACCAGTGGCCGCAAGGTCGCCAGCGTCCACCTGACCCACCTCTACCCGCTACCTGCCAACCTCGGCGATGTGCTCCGATCGTACGAACGGGTGCTGGTTCCGGAGTTGAACCTGGGCCAGCTGGTACGGATCCTGCGTGCCGAGTACCTGGTGGACGCGCAGCCTCTCAGCAAGATGAGGGGTCAGCCATTCACCGCTGGGGAGATCCAGCATGCCATCGTGGAACGCCTCGTGGCGCTGGAAGGAGATCGGTCATGACCGACGTGCTCGACCCGGGGACCGAAATGGATCTCGGTCCCGTTCCGGAGACCACCCGTGCCGACTGGTCCAGCGACCAGGAGGTCCGCTGGTGCCCGGGATGTGGTGACTACTCGATCCTCTCGGCGATGCAGATGCTCATGCCGGAGTTGGGCGCCCGCAGGGAGAAGACGGTGTTCATCTCGGGCATCGGCTGCGCTGCCCGATTCCCGTACTACATGGACACCTACGGCGTTCACACCATCCACGGACGGGCGCCGGCGGTGGCCACCGGCCTGGCCATGGCGCGCCCCGACCTGGACGTATGGGTGATCGGCGGCGATGGCGACATGCTCTCGATCGGCGGCAACCACCTCATCCACGCCCTGCGTCGCAACATCAACCTGAACATCCTGCTGTTCAACAACCAGATCTACGGGCTGACGAAGGGCCAGTTCTCGCCTACCAGCCAGAAGGGCAAGGTGACCAAGTCGTCGCCGGTGGGCCTGGTGTCCCGCCCGTTCAACCCGATCAGCGTCGCCCTGGGGGCGGAGGCCACCTTCGTGGCCCGCACCCACGACATGGACCGTCGGCACATGCAGGAGGTGTTCCGTCGCGCCTACGAGCACGACGGTTCAGCCTTCGTGGAGGTGCTGCAGAACTGCAACATTTTCAACGACGGCGTGTTCGCGAGCATCACCAAGAAGGACGTCCGGGAGGACATGCTGATCGACCTGCAGCACGGCAAGCCGATCCTGTTCGGCTCCGAGAAGCAGTTCGGGGTGGCACGTCGTCCAGAGGGCGTGGTGATCGTGGAGGTGGCCGAGGTGGGTATCGAGGACATCCTCGTGCACGACGAGACCATCCGTAACCCGTCGACAGCCTTCTCCCTTTCCCGGCTGGCCAAGACGCCAGCCACACCCACCCCGGTCGGGGTGTTCCGCGCCATCGACAGCGGCGAGTACTCGACCTCGGTGGCCGCCCAGATCCGTGAGGTCCAGGCCCAGTTGGGCAAGGGCGACCTGGCGGACCTGCTGCGTTCCCAGCCGACCTGGAAAGTCTGAAACCAGCCACCGCAGTCCGCTGCGTTCGCTGATCGACCGGATGTAGATGGCCTGGGCGCTTGACCTGGATGGCGTTGTCTGGCGGGGGACCGATGGGGTTCCCGGTTCGGCCGAGGCTGTGCGCCTCCTGCAGGAATCCGGCGAGCGGGTCCTCTTCGTGACCAACAACTCGGGCCGCCGGGTTGTCGACACGGTCGACAAGCTGGCCGGCCTGGGTATCGACGCCAAGGGTGGTGTGGTCACCTCCGGGATGGCTGCCGCCCGTCTGGTGGCTCCGGGCGAGCGGGTGCTCGGGATGTGCGGTCCGGGTTGTCGCGAGGAGCTGGAGGCCCGTGGGGCCGTGATGGTCGACGCCGGCCCTGCTGACACGGTGGTAGTCGGATTCCATGAGGAATTCGACTACCTGGGCCTCACCGCCGGCATGCGGGCGGTGCTTGGCGGGGCGCGCATCCTGGCCACGAACGACGATGTCAGCTTTCCCTCCCAGGACGGCCTACGACCGGGTGCCGGGTCCCTGCTGGCGGCGCTGGTGGCGGCCACCGGAGCGACCCCCGAGATAGCCGGCAAGCCTTACGCACCGATGTGCGACCTGGTCCGGGAACTGGCTGGTGAGGACGGTGTGATGGTCGGCGATCGACCCGACACCGATGGTCGTTTCGCCCGGGCAATGGGGTGGCGGTGGTCCCTGGTGCTGTCCGGCCTGATCGGGCCTGATGACCTGCCGGTTGATCCTTCGCCGGACACGGTCCATGACGACCTGCTGGGCGCTGTCACGGAGCACCTGGGGTGAGCACCCGCCGGCGCCTCGACCTCGAGCTGGTCCGGCGCCAGCTGGTTTCGGGCCGGACGGTGGCCCGTGAGATGATCGGTGCGGGTCGGGTGACAGTTGACGGTGCGCCGGCGACCAAGGCGTCACGGATGGTCTCGGCTGGTGAGGCCGTGGTCGTGAAGGGACCGCCACAGCGTTTCGTCAGCCGGGGCGGTCGCAAACTGGAGGCGGCGCTGGCTGGCTTCGGACTTGATCCCGACGGCATGCGGGCCATCGACGTGGGATCCAGCACCGGTGGCTTCACCGACTGCCTCCTGCAGCACGGCGCGGCATCGGTGGTGGCCCTCGACGTGGGGCGCGGCCAGCTCCACCAGCGGCTCCGGGTCGATCTGCGGGTGGACGTCCACGAGCGGACCAACGTGCGCGGGATCGACGGGGCCTCGGTCGGGGCTCCCTTCGACCTGCTCGTGTCGGACCTGTCGTTCATCTCGTTGCGCACGGTCATGGCCGACCTGGTCGGGCTGGTCCCCGATGGCGCTCCGTTGGTGCTCCTGGTCAAGCCACAGTTCGAGGCGGGAAAGGCCGAGGTGGACCGTGGGAGTGGCGTCATCCGGGACCGTGCCGTGTGGGAACAGGTGCTCATCGAGGTGGAACGGTCGGTTCGGGCCCACGGAGCGGCCATCATTGGGGGTATGGCTTCTCCGATCACCGGTGCCGACGGCAATGTGGAGTTCCTTCTCCACGTGGTGGCCGGAGCGGCCGGCACCACACCGATCGGTGTCTTTGACCCGACGGCGCTCGTGGCCTCGGCGTCGTCGTCGGTGGCGGACGGGGCGGGAGCCTGATGGCCGTCGTCCTGCTCGTGGTGCACGAGGACCGTCCGGAGGCCGTCGCCCAGGCGGACTCGCTGGCTGCGACGCTGACCGCTCAGGGACACTCGGTGGTCCGCTCAGATGCTGCCGGCTTCGACGGGAGTGCCCCCGTTGGCGACCTTGATCTTGTGGTGAGCCTGGGTGGGGATGGATCCATCCTGAGAGCCGTGCACCTCCTGGATGGTCATCGGGCGCCGGTCCTCGGCGTGAACCATGGCGAGCTGGGATACCTCACCGCCGTCGAACCCGACGACGCTGGCGCTGCGGTCGGCCGGACGCTGGCCGGCGACCATGACATCGAGGAGCGCATGATGCTGCGCATCGAGGTCAGGCGGGCCGACGGCACGCCCGTGATCGTCGATCACGCCCTGAACGAGGTGGTGGTCGCCAGGACCGCTGCCAGCCAGACGGTGCGCCTCGGGGTGTCCCTGGACGGCGAGTTCCTCACCTCCTATGCGGCCGATGGCCTCATCGCCGCCACGCCGACGGGCTCCACCGCCTACGCCTTCTCGGCACGCGGCCCGATCGTGGATCCGGTCCACCGGGCGATCCAGCTGACACCGGTCTCGCCGCACATGCTCTTTGACAGGACGATGGTGCTGGACCCCTCCACCGAGGTCTCCATGGTCGTGCTGGGACAGCGGGAGGCCACCTGCTCGGTGGATGGTCGGGAGTTGGTGGTCCTGGGTGAGGGTGATTCGGTGGTCTGCACGGTCGCCGATCGGGTCGCCCGCCTGGTCACATTCGGACCCCGTGACTTCAAGCACCTCCTGGCTACCAAGTTCGGCCTCGAGGACAGGTGATCACTGGAGCTGTCACAGCCCGGTGGCAGGATGCTGCCATGAGCCATCCAGCCCTTCGCCGACATTTCGCCGGTTGTCGGCGTTGCCCGGCCGGGGGGTTGGGCTGAGCGATGCTCGTTGAACTCCGCATAACGGGCCTCGGGGTCATAGACGAGGTCAAGGTCATGTTCGGCCCCGGGCTGACAGCCGTCACCGGTGAGACCGGTGCCGGCAAGACGATGCTCATGGGTGCTGTAGACCTCCTGCTGGGCGGTCGTTGCGATCAGTCGATAGTGCGCACCGGCGCTGCCGAGGCCGTGGTTGAGGGACGCTTCGTGGACGGCGACGAGGAGATCGTGCTCCGACGGGTGGTGCCGGCGGACGGCCGCAGCCGCGCCTACGTGGATGGGCGCCTCGAGACGGCCGTATCGCTGGCGGCACACGGGCGTCGACTCCTCGACCTCCATGGCCAGCACGCCCACCAGCGTCTCCTGGCGACCGCAGCCCAGCGCGAGGCCCTGGACAGGTTCGGCGCCGTCGACACCGCTCCGTTGGCCGACGCAGTGCGGGAGCTGTCCACGGTGGTTGCCGAGCTGGCCGCCATGGGCGGTGACGAACGTGCCCGTGCCCGGGAGATCGACCTGCTCCGCTTCCAGGTCTCCGAGCTCGAAGCCGCCGGTCTGACCGACGGGGACGAGGACGATCGCCTCGCTGCGGAGGAAGCTCTGCTGGGTGACGCCGTGGCACACCGTGAGGCGGCCCAGCTGGCCCTCAGCCTCCTGGACGCCGACGGGCCGGCATCCGATGCCCTCACCGCTGCGCTGGTGGGCCTGACGGGGCGTTCACCCTTCGGTCCCCATTCCGAGCGGCTGATCGGCCTCATGGCCGAGTTGGGTGACCTCGCCGGCGAACTGAGGGGCGTTGCCGAACGCCTCGAGGAGGACCCGGATCGTCTCGCAGCGGTGAGCGAACGGCGGCGCCTGCTGGCCGAGCTCCGCCGGAAGTACGGCGAGCACCTCTCAGCGGTGATGACCTACCACGCCGAGGCCGCCGGTCGGCTCGCCGGCCTGGAGGACCATGAGGCGATCGCCGCTGCGCTCGATGCCCGCAGGACAGCGGCAGAGGCCGCCCGGGTGATCGCCGCTGCCGCCCTACGAGACGCCCGGAAGCGTGCCGCTCCCGTGCTGGCCGCCCGGATCCAGGAACACCTGCGTGTCCTGGCAATGGCCGCTGCGACGGTGGAGGTGACCGTTGACGGTGACGCCGGCGCAGACGTGGTGCTGTGCCTCTCGCCCAACTCGGGGACGCCGATGCTGCCGGTGGCCCGGGTGGCTTCGGGTGGAGAGCTGGCCCGGACGATGCTGGCCGTGGGCCTCGTCCTCACCGCGGCGCCGCCCGTCCAGGTGTTCGACGAGGTGGATGCCGGCGTCGGGGGTGCGGCGGCCCACCGGATCGGCGAGGCCCTCGCCGCACTCGCCAAGGACCGTCAGGTGTTGGTGGTGACCCACCTGGCCCAGGTTGCCGCCTACGCAGACCACCAGATGGTGGTCGTCAAGGTTGATGACGGTCACAGCACGATGGCCACCGTTTCGACGCTGGACGCCGACGGGCGTGTCGTCGAGCTGTCACGGATGCTGTCGGGTTCACCCGACAGCGACACCGCCCGCGGCCATGCCGAAGAGTTGCTGCAGGCCGCCCGTGGTCATGTTTCCTGATCCCCGGATCCATCTCCGGTTCCCCCGCAAAGCCCGGAGGGTGACCTCCGACCTAGCGATCTCGGGTTGGCTCCGCGCGCGGCCCGCCCACTCCGGATAGATTTTCCCCCCGTGACGAAACACATCTTCGTGACGGGGGGCGTGGCGAGTTCGCTCGGCAAGGGCCTCACCGCAGCATCCCTCGGACGGCTCCTCAAGCAGCGTGGCCTCAGGGTCGTGATCCAGAAGTTGGATCCGTACATCAATGTCGATCCGGGCACCATGAACCCGTTCGAGCACGGTGAGGTATTCGTGACCGACGACGGTGGCGAGACCGACCTGGACCTCGGCCACTACGAGCGCTTCATCGACGAGAACCTGACGCGGGACTCCAACACCACCACAGGTTCGATCTACTCGGCTGTCATCGCCGCCGAACGTCGCGGCGAGTACCTGGGCAAGACGGTCCAGGTCATCCCGCACATCACCGATGAGATCCAGCGGCGGATCCGACGCCTCGCAGGCGACGACGTGGACGTCCTGCTCACCGAGGTGGGCGGCACGGTCGGCGATATCGAGATCCTTCCGTTCCTGGAGGCCATCAGGCAGTTCCGTCTGGATGTGGGCAGTACCAACGTCTGCTATGTACACGTGACCCTGGTGCCCTACATAGGCCCATCGGGGGAGCACAAGACGAAGCCCACGCAGCACTCGGTGACCGAGTTGCGAAGCGCAGGGATCCAGCCCGACGCCATCGTGTGCCGTAGCGACGAGCCGATCGGCGACGATCTGGAGCGCAAGATCTCCCGGCTCTCCAACGTGCCGTTCAGTGGGGTCGTGAACTGCCCGGACGCCGACAGCCTCTACGAGATTCCACTCGTCATCCACGACGAGGGCCTCGACCAGTTCGTCTGCGATGCACTGCACCTCATTACGGACCCGCCCGACCTGACCGAGTGGCGGGACCTCAACCGCCGGGTGTCGGAGGCCGCCAAGCCTGTCCGGATCGGGCTCATCGGCAAGTACGTGAGCCTGGTTGACGCCTATCTGTCGGTGGTCGAATCCCTCAAGCACGGCGGGATCCACCACGGCGCCGACGTCCAGATCGAGTGGATCCAGGCCGAGGACGTGGAGGGCCTGCTGGGCGAGAACCGGCTACGCGACCTGGATGGCATTGTCATCCCCGGAGGATTCGGCGAACGGGGCGTGGAGGGCAAGATCGCAGCCGCCGGCTACGCAAGGGAGAACGAGATCCCGTGCCTGGGCCTCTGCCTGGGCCTGCAGTGCATGACCGTCGAGTTCGCACGCAACGTGCTGGGCCTGGAGCGGGCCAATTCCACCGAGTTCGACCAGTCGTCTCCGCACCCTGTGATCGACCTGATGGAGTCCCAGCGCGACATCACGGACATGGGCGGCACGATGCGCCTGGGTGCCTACGTCGCACAGTTGCAGGCCGATTCGCAGGTGGCTGAGATCTATGGCACCGACGTCGTGTCGGAGCGCCATCGCCACCGCTACGAGTTCAACCCCCGCTACCGGGCCCGGTTCGATGGTTCCGGCTTCGTGTGTTCAGGCGAGTCACCCGACGGTCGCCTCGTCGAGTTCATCGAGTTGGAGGGCCACCCGTTCTGGATCGGCACCCAGGCCCATCCCGAGTTCAAGAGCCGGCCCGACCGTCCGGCACCGCTGTTCCGGGCCTTCGTCGGCGCTGCCCTGGAACGTGCCGCCGGCCGGAACCCGCAGCTCATCCCGGTCGACGTCGAAGCCGCCGGCTGAGGTCGGTCCCCCCGTGGGCCACGGCTTTGTCAAGACCGGTGAGAGGGTCCTGCATGAGGGCTACGTGATCACGCTGGCGACGGCGACCTTCGAGGGTCCCGCCGGTGAGGTGATGGAGCGAGACGTCGTCCGGCATCCCGGAGCGGTGGCCGTGGTGGCCATCGACGGCGACGAGGTTGTCCTCGTGCGCCAGTACCGCCCGGTGATGGACCGCGAGATGCTCGAGATCCCCGCCGGAAAGCTCGACGTGGAAGGTGAGGACAGGCCGTCGGCCGCCCGTCGTGAGCTCGTCGAGGAGGCCGGGTTGTACGCCAACGACCTCGTCGAGCTGGGTCGCTTCCACAATTCGATCGGCTTCTGCGACGAAGAGACCACGATCTACCTGTCCATGGACCTGGATCCTGCGGCCTCCGAGGCCGTCAGCGTCGAGGAGGAGTACCTGACCGTCGAACGTGTCCCCCTGGACGACGTGGAGTCGATGATCGCCAATGGCACCATCACCGACGCCAAGACGGTCATCGGCCTCCTTCAGGCTCTGCGCCGGCTGGGACGCTGAGCATGGCCCGCTCCGGGCGCCTGCATCGAACGGGTCACCTGGTCCGCAGGTTCTGCGGGTCGCTGCGGCCCGGTGGGCCGTCGTCGGTTGACGAGGTGTGGGTGGCCGGTCTACTGGGAGACGCCGAACTGGACCTCTGGCGGCAGATGTCCGGCGCCGACCGGAGGCACGCGGTAGGGGTGGCCCGACGGGTCGCCGGTCTCCTTGACACCTCAGAGGGTGTGGCGCCGGATGCCCCGGTGATGGCAGCGGCGCTTCTCCACGACGTGGGCAAGGTCCGGAGTGGCCTGGGGACCTTCGGCCGGGTGGCGGCGACCGTGTTGGCAGCGGCTGCGTCTGGCCGGGTGAATCGGTGGCCTGATCGTGGAGGGTTCCGGGGGCGCATCGGCCTGTACCTACGGCACCCCGAGGAGGGGGCTGCCCTGTTGTCAGCGGCCGGAAGCGCCCCGCTCACGGTGGCCTGGACGCTGGAGCACCACCGGCCGACAGACCGCTGGAGCGTGGACAGGCGCCTCGCCGACGTGCTCCACGCCGCTGACGACGACTGAGCTCAGATCTGCCCGGCCGGACCCGCAGGGCCCGGGCAATCGCCGGGGTTCAGCGGGGGAGGAGTCCCAGGTTCGACCGCATCCGGTCGAGGGTGGCTGACGCCACGGTGCGGGCCTTGTCCGCACCGAGTGCCAGCAGGCGGCTGGTCTCAGCTGGGTCGGCGGCCAGCTCGTGGTAGCGGGCCTGCAGGGGCCGCAGCAGCTCGATGACCGCCTCGGCGGTGGCCTCCTTGAGGTCGCCGTAGCGTTCGATGCCGTCGGCGGCCGCCTCCGGCCCACGGTCGGTGGCGGCTCCGAGGATGGACAGCAGGTTGGACACGCCCGGCTTGAGGGCCGGGTCGTAGTGGACCTCGCCGTCGCTGTCGGTCACCGCCCGCTTGAACTTCTTCTGGACGACCGACGGTTCGTCGAGCAGCAGGATCGTTCCCTGGGCGCCGTCGTCGGATTTGGACATCTTGTTCTCGGGATGCTGGAGGTCCATGACCCTTGCGCCGGCCGGCGGGATGACGGCCTCGGGCACTACGAACGTCTCGCCGTAGCGGCTGTTGAAGCGCGTGGCTATGTCCCTGGTCAGCTCGATGTGCTGGCGCTGGTCCTCACCCACCGGAACCTGGTCGGTGTCGTAGAGCAGGATGTCGGAGGCCTGTAGGGCCGGGTAGGTGAACAGGCCACCGGACACGAAGTCGGTTCCTTCCGACTTGTCCTTGAACTGGGTCATCCGCCGGAGTTCCCCGAACGAAGCGGTGCACTCCATCACCCAGGCGCATTCGGTGTGCTCGGGCACGTGTCCCTGCACGAACAGGGTGCAGCGCTGCGGGTCGATGCCACTGGCGATGAGCATCTGGGTCAGCGAAAGGGTGGCGGCCCGCAGCTCGGCCGGGTCGTGGCGGACGGTGAGGGCGTGGAGGTCGACCACGCAGTACACGGCGTCGGCCTCGTCTTGCATGATGACCCAGTTGCGAAGTGCGCCCAGCAGGTTGCCGAGGTGGACGGAGCCCGTGGGCTTGATCCCGGAGAAGACGCGTGCCATGGCGGGTCAGGGTACCGGTACCACCACGGCTAGGCGGGATGGTCGGTTTCGGCCTCGAGCGGGGGAATGCACCGCGCGGTCGTCTCGACTCCCTAGGGTCGGTCCGATGAGTGTCACCGTCTCAACCTCGGTCTACGAGGGCCCGTTCGACCTGTTGCTGAACCTCATCCTGAAGGAGGAGGTCGAACTCTACGAGGTCTCGCTTTCTGCCATCGTGGACGCCTACCTGGCCGAGATGCAATGCCTCGATACGTGCGACCTGGAGGCGGCCACCGAGTTCCTCCTGATCGCCTCGATCCTCGTCGAGTTGAAGACCCGGCGCCTCCTGCCGGTGCACGAGCGGGCCGAACACGACGACGAGTTCGGCCTCTGGGAGGAACGCGACCTGCTCCTCGCCCGCCTGCTGGAGTGCAAGACGTTCAAGGACGCAGCCGTCTCGCTTCGGCGTATGGCTGCCGAGGCGTCGCTGTCACGGCCGCGCCGCGCCGGCCTCGAAGACCGGTTCGCCCACCTGGCGCCCGACCTGCTGGAGGGCGTCACCACCGACGACCTGCGGGCGGCCTTCATGGCTGCGATGGCGCCCCGGCCGTCTATACACGTCGACACGGACTCCATTGCGCCCATCCGCATCAGCGTGGCCGAAGCCGTGGCCAGGGTCGCTGACAGCCTGCCGGAGAGCGGTGTCGTCACATTCCGATATCTCACCATGGGGCTGGTCGACCGGATCGAAGTGGTCGTCTGGTTCCTCGCCGTCCTGGAGCTCTACAAACAGGGCGTGGTGGAGTTGGACCAGTTGGACAGCTTCGGCGACATCCATATCGGCTGGCGTCCCGGAGCCGACCGGGGAGACGTCGACCTGATCGACGCCTACGAGGGCTGACATGGTTGATGGAGTAGCGGACAGGGCTGAAGACATCGACGTCGAGGCCCGGCGGGCCGTCGAGGCGATGCTGATGGTGGCGGTGGATCCCGTGCCGCCGAATCTGCTGGCCCAGTTGCTGGAGCTGCCCACGAAGCGGATCGAGGCGATCTGTGTGGGTCTCGCCGCTGGGTACGAGGCCGAAGGCCGGGGGTTCGCCCTGGTCCGTGTGGGCGGTGGCTTCCGGTACCAGAGCCATCCTGACCAGGCTCCGTGGGTGGAACGTTTCGTGGTGGATGGCCAGACCAGCCGGTTGACGGCCGCCGCCCTGGAGACGCTGGCGATCGTTGCGTACAAGCAGCCGGTCTCACGGGCGCAGGTCTCGGCGATCCGCGGGGTCGACGTCGACGGCGTGATTCGCACCCTGCAGCAGCGGGGTTTCATCGACGAGGTCTCCAGGGACTCGGGTCCCGGCAACGCTGTCCTTTTCGGTACCACCCGGGAGTTCCTGGAGCGGATGGGGCTCGATGGTGTGGAGCAGCTGCCGCCCCTGGGCGACTTCGTCCCGGGTCCGGAGGTTGTAGAGGCGCTCGAACGGGGTCTCAGGTCGGATCCGGACTCGGCCGCGGCCGAGGTCCTCGACGACGGCCCGCCAGCCGCTGCGTCGGAGGCATCGGGGCCTGTAGCCCCGGAAGGCTGACAGGTGGACGCCGCGTCCCATGAGGGCGATCGGCTCCAGAAGGTGCTCGCCCGTGTCGGCATCGGCAGCCGCCGGGTGTGCGAGGACCTGATTGCCGAGGGGCGGGTGCTGGTTGATGGCGAGGTGGCCGTGCTGGGTCGGCGCATCGACGTGGAGACTGTCCTGATCGAGGTGGACGGCGCGCCTGTCGGAGTGCGACCCGACCTCGTCCACTACCTGTTGAACAAGCCGGCAGGCGTGGTGACGACGGCTGACGACCCCCAGGGCCGGCCCACGGTGGTTGGGATGGTGCCGACCGAGCCTCGCGTGTTCCCTGTGGGGCGCCTGGACCTCGACACGGAGGGGCTCCTGCTTCTGACCAATGACGGTGAGCTGACCCACAGGTTGACGCACCCGTCCTTCGGGGTGGAGAAGGAGTACGTGGCCGAGGTGCTCGGTGAGCCGTCGCGTGGCGCCCTACGGCGACTCCGGGAGGGCATCGAGCTGGATGACGGAACCACGGCTCCGGCCCGGGCCGCCCTCCTGGATCCATCGGTGCTCCGGCTGACCATCCACGAGGGCCGGAACCGACAGGTCAGACGGATGTGCGAGGCCATTGGCCACCCCGTGGTGCGTCTGATCCGTACCCGCATAGGGCCGTTGGCAGACCGGTCCCTGGCGCCCGGTGCGTGGCGGGAGTTGACCGGCGACGAGCTGCGGTCCCTGCAGCGTGCCGTGGCTGGTCCCGGGGACCGTTCCGGGGGCTGAGCCCGACGGGCATCGGCTCCGTAACTCTGGCTGATCGGTTGGCGGGTGGCCGGTAGCATCGTGCCTCATGGCGACTCCAGGAACCGTCGCTCCGGCGCGGCCGAACACATGAGCGGCGGCACTGCCCGGAGGGCAACCATCGTGGGTGTCGGCCTGATCGGCGGGTCGATCGGCATGGCGCTGCGAGCCAGGGGCTGGCACGTCCATGGCGTGGATCCTGACTCTGAGCGTCTCGCCCGGGCTGTCGAGCTCGGAGCGCTGGACGCCACCGGTTGGGATCCGGATGCCGAGCTGACCTTCGTGGCGACCCCGGTGGGCCAGCTCCCGGATGCGGTGGTCGAGGCCCTGGCCGCTGCCCCCGAAGGCCTTGTGACCGACGTGGGAAGCGTCAAGGCGCCACTGGTCGCAACCGTGGACGATGACCGTTTCATCGGCGGCCATCCGATGGCCGGCTCCGAGCAGGAAGGTGTCGACGGTGCTGATGCTGAAATGTTCGTCGACGCCATCTGGGTGCTCACTCCGACCGATGCAACCGCCGGTGATGTCCTTGCCCGGGTGCGTTCGGTGGTCTCCTCTCTGGGGCCTGAGATCCTGACCCTTCCACCCGAGCGCCACGATTCCCTCGTGGCGCTGGTCTCCCATGTTCCCCACCTCACGGCCGCAACCCTCATGGGCATCGCAGCGGCCCGCTCCGAGGAGCATTCGGCGGTGCTGCGCCTGGCGGCCGGTGGATTCCGTGACATGACCCGGGTGGCCGCTGGCCATCCCGGTATCTGGCCTGACATCTGCAGCGGCAACGCTGCTGCCATCGACGGGGTCCTCGAGGAGTTGATACGTGCGTTGAGCGCTGTGCGCGCCGAGGTCGCCGGTGGCGACAGGGACGGCCTGCTGAAGCGCCTCGAGACCGCCAGGTCCGCCCGTGTGAGCCTTCCCACCGGGGCGCCGCGCCCGTCGGAGCTGGTCGAGGTGCGGGTGCCGGTGCTGGACCGTCAGGGCGAGTTGGCTTCCATCACGCTGCTGGCCACCGACCTGGATGTGAACATCTACGACCTGGAGATCGCCCACTCGGCCGAGGGCGACCGCGGTGTCGTGCTCCTCATTGTCGAGTCCGACATGGTCGAGCGGCTCAAGGGCGGGCTGATGGCCAACGGCTACCGGCCCACCTCGGCTCCGCTGGCGTGAACGTGTCGTGGGTCTCGTGAGCCACGTGGTCGACCCTCCGGACGGATCCATGGTTGTGGTGCCGGGCGGCCCCCTGGTGGGTCGAATCAGGGTGCCGGGTGACAAGTCCATCTCCCACCGGGTGCTGATGCTGGCGGCGCTGGCTGACGGGACATCGACGGTGCGAGGCCTCAGCGACGGTGGGGACGTGGCGTGTACCCGCCGGATCATCGAGGCGCTCGGTGCCGACGTGGTCGATGTCGCCGACTCCACGATCAGCATCCGGGGCGGACGCCTGGAAGCGGTCGACCATCCGTTGGACGTCGGCAATTCCGGTACAGGGATCCGCCTGCTGGCCGGTCTGCTGGCCGGTCAGCCGTTCCGCTCGGTGCTCGACGGTGACGCCTCGATCCGACGTCGCCCCATGGACCGGGTGGTGGATCCGCTGCGCCTCATGGGGGCGACGGTGACTGGTCGCGACGGCCTGTCCCTGGCACCGCTGGTGATCGACGGTGGCGGGCTCAACAGCATCGAATACCGGTTGCCGGTCGCCAGCGCCCAGGTGAAGGGCTGTGTCCTGTTCGCCGGCCTGTCGGCCGATGGCCCGACCACGGTGGTCGAGGACCGTCCCAGCCGGGCCCACACGGAGGAGCTCATGACGGCGTTCGGTCTCACGCTGGACCGTGGGTCCGATGGCGACCTGACGAGCGTGACGGTCCAGCCGGGTCGTCCCACGGCAGTCGACCATGACGTGGCGGGGGACCCTTCGCAGGCGGCCTTCTGGGCTGTTGCCGCCTCGATCCTGCCCGGGTCCGAGGTGGTCGTCGGCAACGTCTACGCCGGCCCTGCACGTTCCGGATTCGTGGACGTGCTTTCGCGAATGGGCGCCGACATCATCCATGACCCGGCCACCGGTGATCTCACGGTGCGCCACTGTGGGCTGACGGGAACGGTGGTGACCGCCGAGGAGGTGCCGGGCCTGGTCGACGAGGTGCCGATCCTGGCGGTGGCTGCGGCCTGCGCCGACGGCGAGACGAGGTTCGAGGGGGTGGGCGAGTTGCGTGTCAAGGAGAGCGATCGCCTCGCCACCGTGGAATCAGAGT
>Ga0302127_10000113_pt1 | contig 36437 bp, 38 predicted proteins | sample CB4_SCM_MG_FD_204452 | JGI IMG/M metagenome (GOLD analysis project Ga0302127, IMG submission 204452) | Marine microbial communities from Western Arctic Ocean, Canada - CB4_SCM | ecosystem: Environmental > Aquatic > Marine > Oceanic | place: Canada: Western Arctic Ocean | collected 2017-09-24
TCGCAGGTAGCCGTCGTGAACACGGGAACCGACAACGTGCCGCTGGACTACAGCGGGGCGGAGGCAAGTAGGACCACCTATGTCGTCGGCCGAGCCGTCGCCGACGCGGCCAGACGCTTGCGCGCCCTGACAACCCCTCATCGCTCGAGGGTGTCCTGATCGAAGGCAGCTTCGTACCCGAGGACAAGGATCCGCTCCCGGTTGTTGGCGCCCACTTTTGTGAGGTCGAAGTCGACCACAGCACCGGTGTGGTGAGGGTCCTTCGTTATGTCGCAGCCCAAGATGTTGGACAAGTGATCAACGTCCTTGGTTGCCGAGGTCAGATCGAGGGTGGCGTTCACCACGGCATTGGCTACGCCCTCTGCGAGGAGTTGGTCTACGATCAGGGGCAACCCGTCAACCCGAACTTCATGGGGTACAAGGTCTTGATGGCAAGCGACATGCCCGTTATCGACGCAGTCTTGGTCGAAATTCCGGATCCCGATGGAGGGCCTTTCGGTGCGAAGGGCGTGGGCACGCCGGTCATGCCCGCCATCGCTCCGGCAGTTGCCAACGCCGTCCGCGATGCTCTTGGGGCCCGGCTCTACTCGTTGCCGCTGAGTCCTGCTCGAGTCCTCGCTGCCGTCATCCACCAAGAAGCCCTCTGAGCGCTCCGGCCACGTGCCGCATACGCTCGTTGGGTTGTTGACAACAAACAGGAGCAAACGTAATGCCGAACACATTCATTCACCCCGAAGGAATCCTGCCCGACGTCGTGCACGGCTACACAAGTGTCGTTGTCAGCACCGGTACGAAGATGGTGCACTGCGCCGGCCAGGTGCCGATGGACGCGGACCTCAACATCGTTGGCGAAACTCTCGCCGAGCAGATGGATCAGTCGTTCGAAGCCCTCCGCATTGCCCTGGCTGCGGGCGGAGCGACCCCGGCTGACGTGGTCCGAGGGCGGATCTACATTGTCGACTACAACGTGGACATGGTGCCCACAGTGGTCGAGAAGACCAACGCGTTCTACGCTCCAGGCGAGCCGCCTCCAAGCACGCTGTTGGGCATTCAGTCGTTGGCGCTCCCCGGGCTCATGGTCGAGATCGAAGTCACAGCGGTCTTGGACGACTGAGATAGACATCATGACGACTTTTGATCTCTTCGACCGAGAGCTCCAGCAGGAGCCGGACCCGCACTACGCCGCCATGCGCGCCGATAGTCTCGTCCAATAGATCGAGGCCAACGACCTCTACCTGGTTGTCTCCCACGAATGTGCTCTGAAGGCGCTGCGCGACGTCGAAACGTTCTCGTCGCGGTACGGGAGCAACCGCGAGCCACCGCCTGATGAGATCCGGGCCGAGTACGACGAGCTGATGCTCGATGCCTTGCCACTGCCGCCGACGTTGCTCGACAACGATCCGCCCAGCCACACGCGCTATCGCAGGCTGGTGTCCCGCGCGTTCACGCCGAGGATGGTGAACGGATTGCGACCGACCATCGAAGCCACGACCGATCGCCTCATCGATCAATGGATTGACGCAGGAACAGTCGAGTTTCTCGAAGCCTTCGCTGTGCCGCTGCCCGTTGCCATCATCGCGAAAGCGCTCAACGTTCCCGAAGAGCGAAAGCATGACTTCAAGCGCTGGTCCGACGACAACGTCGCGTCCATAGGCACCAAGCTGTCGCCCCAGCCTTACCTCTCGGCACAGCGCGGTGTTCTCGAGATGCAGCAGTTCTTCGTCGAGCAATTCGAACGGCGTCGAGTTGACCCCAGCGACGATTTGTTCACAGCCATCTTGAACTCCCATATCGGCGGGGCCGATGACGGCAGCGACCTGGACCGCTTGCGATGGCCGAACTCGTGCGGGTGGTCCAGCAGCTGCTCGTGGCTGGTAATGAGACCACGACAAAATTCTTGGCCGAGACGCTACGCCACTTGGCATCGACACCTAACGCGTGGGCTGCGCTCCGCGACGACCCGGGCACGATCCCTGGAGCAGTTGAAGAGGGCCTGAGGCTCTCTTCGCCGAGCTAAGGTAGCTATCGGGTCGCTACCCGCGACACCGAGCTTGGTGGGGTCACGATCCCAGCGGGTGCCAGGGTGGTTGTCATGTTCGCCTCGGCCAATCGAGACGAGGGCCTGTTCGAGTTCCCGAACGACTTCGATAGCAAGCGTCCCAATGTTCGTGAACACCTGTCGTTCGGGAAGGGCACGCATTTCTGCGTCGGCGCCAGTCTTGCTCGCCTCGAAGGCAACGTTGCGCTCGAACGGCTTGCGGCGCGGATCGAGTCGGTCAGCTTGGTCGACAACAACACGTTCCCGTACCAACCGAGTTTTGCACTCCGAGGTCTGCTGAGCCTCCACCTCGATTTCACCGCTGCATGAAAGGGCAACGCGGGGTCTATTCGAAGTTCGGTGGGCGCTTCTCGAGCACAGCACTGACACCTTCGACGAAATCGGGATGAGCCATCGACCGGAGCTCCGCGGCGAGGCTGACCTCGAACAATGACGAGAACTGAGCCTTGATCCAGTTGTTGATGGACACCTTCGTGCCCTGTAGAGCCAGCTGAGGGCCAGCCGCGAGTCGCTCAGCGATCCCGCGTGCGACCGGCATGACTTCTTCGGGAGCCACAACGTGGTTGATCAGGCCGAGATCGTACGCCTCCTGTGCGGTGGCCAGTGTCCCGAGCATCATGTATTCCTTCGCTCGGTTCGGTCCGGCGAGTAGCACCCAAATCGCGAGGCCACCGTCGCCTGGCACCACTCCAATAGCGACATGAGGGTCGCCGATTTTGGCCTTCTCGCTCACGACGACGATGTCGCACAGCAACCCGAGCGTTGCGCCCAGGCCGATTGCGTGACCGTTCACGGCCGCGATAAGGGGCTTTTCGAAGTCAAGCAGGCCGTAGATGGAGCGCCTGCCCGACGCGGCGCTGATTCCTGACCCGCCCAGGGGGTTGGTCTTGAGCCGCTCTTCGGTGTCTTTGAGGTCGCCGCCGGCACAGAATGCGCGACCTGCTCCCGTGAGGATCGCCACCCTCACGTCGTCGTTTTCCCCGAGCTCACCCCACACCCGCTCCATCTCGGCGTGGGACTCCGGGTGGAGGCCGTTGAGGACGTGGGGCCGGTTCATCGTGACCGTCGCGATGCCGTCAGAAATGTCGATATCGAGGTACTCGTAGTTCACCGTTGACTCCCTAGCGTTGCTTTTGCCGGAATGGCTTGGGGGACACTTCGCCGCGAGGGTGGTGGCCAACTGGTGCCATTGTTCTAGGACTCTGGTTTGGTCTTGGCCCTTGACGGTTCGCGTGGGAGCCCGAGGTAGCGCTCACCCAGCACGTTGAGCTGAATCTGGTTGGTGCCGCCGGCGATGTGGTAGCCAGGCGTGCCGATGACGTGGCCGGCCCATCGATAGTTCTCGTTGGCGTCGGCGATGAGTGCCGCACCGAGCAGGTCTGAGGCCGCAGCCGTCACTCGGTCCATCTGTCGGCCATAGAGGAGCTTGCCGATATTGGCGTCGGCTCCGGGAGGTCCGTCACCGGAGTTGGCCGCAGCCCGTTGAGCGTTCCACTGGATGAGCCGATCACCAATGTAGAGCTGCGCAAGTTGCTGGCGGACAAGGGGAGATGTCGTGGCGCCGAGCTGGATGGCGAGATCTCGAACCTGCGCGAACGATCCGCCCGCGGTCCAATTCTCGGTCCCGCTTCGCTCGTAGCCGAGCATCGCCATGATGATGGTCCAGCCCTGGCCCTCCTCGCCGACTCGCATCGAGTCTGGGATGACGACGTCGGTGAGGAACACCTCGTTGAATGACGAGCCGCCGGTCATCTGGCGGATGGGTCGGATCTCGAGCCCCGGGGTGGGCAAGGGCAACATGAATGCCGTCAGGCCCCGGTGTTGGGACACGTCGGGATCGGTGCGTGCCAGCAGGAACGCCCAGTCGGAGATTCGGGCACCCGACGACCAGACCTTCTGGCCGCTCACAACCCATTCGTCGTCATGGCGGACAGCGCGGGTGGCAAGCGACGCGAGATCAGACCCCGCATTGGGTTCGGATAGCAGCTGGGCACACATGGTGGACCCGGACAGGAGCGGCTGGAGGAGCTGGGCGTTTAGCTGGTCACTGGCGAAGTCCCGAAGGGTGGGAGCGACCATGCCGGTCGTCACGATGAACGGCTCGGGCTGAGCGGGCGTGTCGAAAGCGGTCTCCTCCTCGAGGAACGCCTGGAGAAATTCGCTCGGTAGACCTTGGCCGCCGATTTCGACAGCCCAGTCAATCGCGGCGAAGCCCGCCTCGAGCTTGCGCTGATGCCAGGCGACCGCCACCGCGATGTTCTCTCGCTCGGTCTGGTCGTCGCTGCCGCTGAAGACGGCCACGTCGACGTCTTCGTGAGCAGCAGCAGCGGCCCGGCGTGGCGCAGCGTTGTCTTTGAGCCAGGCTCGCGCCCGCTCCCTGAATGCTCCAACATCTTCAGTGGAATTCACAGCAGCCTGTCCTTCCGTGGCCGACCGTCATCAGCCGGCCGAATGCTGTTCGTCGAGATGCGCCCGCGTGGCACGCCGGAGAGGGTAGAAGACACGTCACGCCGCAGGCCAGTTCCGACCGTCTTGTGCACAGCCGAATCTCACGGCCCGGCCCGGGAGCGATGGGCGAAGGCAAACGATACGAGTATGGACTGTGGTGAGCGTAGGGACTTCTCGGAATTGACCGCCGCGGAACTGCAGGAGAAGATGCCGAATGACTGACTTGACCAATCGTTGCGCACTGGTAACCGGAGCGACGGGAGGTATGGGCAAGGCCATCACCTTCCGGCTCGCGCAGGCGGGAGCGAACGTGGTGGCCACCGATGTTTCCGATGCCGGTGTCGATGAGTTGCTGGCCTCGACGGTTGATGCACCAGGTGCGGTGTCGTTTGTTCGGGCCGATGTTGCCGACAGCGCCGAGATAGCGGCCGTTGTTGCGACGGCGGTCGACAGCCACGGCAGACTCGACTGCGCGGTCAACGCTGCGGGCATCGAGTTCGAGATGGCTCCGATTGTCGACTGCACTGAGGAGGACTTCGACCACATCATGTCGGTCAATGTTCGCGGGGTGTTCCTCTCCATGAAGCACGAGTTGAAGGCCATGATCGCGGCAGGCAATGGTGGAGCGATTGTCAATATCGCCTCCAGCAACTCGTTTCGGCCACAGCACGATCAACCGGCATACACGGCCTCGAAACATGCCGTGCTCGGGCTCACACGGAGCGGCGCGATGGACTACGCGCGTGACGACATCCGGGTCAACGCCATCTGTCCGGGTGCGATCGACACCCCCATGCTGCGCAACGCGATGGAACGTCGCGGGCGCGAGGCCGATGACACGGCGCGGCGCCTCGGCAAGATGGGACGCTTCGGCACGGCCGAGGAAATCGCCGAGACAGCGCTCTGGTTGTGCTCGGATTCCTCATCGTTCACCACGGGTCACTGGATCGCCGTTGATGGCGGAATGTTGGCGACCTGAGATCGCCAGGTCAGCCGGCCACGGCGGAGACTAGGGTCGGAAAGCAGCAACCGATGTGCGGCCGTGGTGAACCAACATGGCCGCCAGAGCAGAAGGTGGATTGATGCTGAATTCGACCGCAGACAAGAACGAATGGCGTGGCAAGGCCAACATCGAAGACGGAAAGTGGACAACTTTTGTCGACCCCGAGGAGTTCCCGGAGTTCTTCGACCACATGAGCGACGTGGTCAAGGTGAAGTTCATGGGCGACACCTGGGAGACCGGTCCCTGGATCGTGCCGAATCAGTTTCCGCCCAACACGGTTGCCGAGCGCCATGCCCACGCGGCCGACACGATTTATGTAATCACGAAGGGCACGATGACCTTCAACGATGGGACTGGCTGGTACGGCGCCGGCGATGTCAGGTGGGTCCGGGCCAACAACACCTACGGTCCCGAAGAGTCGGGGCCTGAGGGATGCGAATTCATCCTGATCTCGATGGGTCCAATCGACGTGCAGTGGGAGTCCGGCGAAACCTTCGCTCCCGACGCTTGAAGATCCAGGCTTGTGGCGAGGGCGGCGCTGATAAGCCAGACTGGACAGATGCCTAAGCAGGAATCCTTCTACGACACCCTCGTCGGCGAGCTTGACGCCATGCGCGAAGCACTGCCCGCGGATGAAGGCGGCTCGTTCTTCAATCGCGCGATGACCGAGCAGGAACTCGTGGAGTGGCTGTCATTTCAGGCTTACTACGAGAAGCGGGCGGCACAGTTCATTGGCAAGTGGCTGGCTGATACTCCCGAGCGCGACGCCTTCGTTCTTCTTGCCCAGCAGGTCGAAGACGAGGGCCTCCACCACGAGTACTGCATGCGGGCACTCGAACGCCGCGGGGTCACCTCGATCGATAACTGGAAGCCCGAGCCCGAGTGGGAAGAGTGGATTGACGTCTGGTACCCGTCGGGCAACGACACGATCGAGCGCGTGGCATCGCACAATCTCGCCGGCGAGCTTGGTGCATGTAACGCCTTTGTCGAGATCAAGACCCGAGTGCCTGACGACGTTGTCAAGACCCTCGATCGGATCATTCCGGACGAGCATTTCCACATGCGCATCGCCAACACCCTCATCGACAAGTACGCCACCGACGAAGACCAGCAGGGGCGAGTTCGAGAGCGTGTCAATCGGACTTTCGAACTCGAACAGGTTGGACGCGTGGCGTACAACCGGCGCATGGTGAACCTGGGCCTGGCCGACCCCGGTGACGCCACGCCACCAATGCCTGGCTGAGCGCAAGCCGCGACGCGAATTCCATCAGCGCGAACCCCATCAACGGTAATAACACGGGAGACATCTGTGGATGCAAGCTGCTATATCAATGGAGCGTGGGTCACCACCGACACCACGTTCGAGGTGACCAACCCCGCCACAGGCGATGTTGTGGGGCTGGCCGCGGACGCTGGTCCGAGTCACGCAACAGCGGCTGTTGATGCTGCCCATGCGGCATTCGGGAGCTGGGGTCAAACAACCGCCCAGGACCGGGCCGCAGCTATGCGACGGATTTCTGAGGCGCTGCTCGACAACATCGACCAGATCGCCGACACGATCGTCGCCGAGCAGGGCAAGCCACGTGGTCAGGCACTGTTCGAGGTGCGCTACTCCACCCAATGGTTGGACTGGTTCGCCGAGGAAGCCCGACGCGCATATGGCGAGGTCATCCCAACCCACATCCCCGGCAAACGTCTGGTCGTGACGCAAAAGCCACTAGGCGTTGCCGTTGCTATCACGCCCTGGAACTTCCCCGTCGCGATGATTGCCCGCAAGCTGGCCCCAGCGTTGGCAGCGGGCTGCACCATTGTGGTCAAGCCTGCCGAGCAGACGCCGCTGTCGCCACTCGCACTCTTCGAAGCAATCGACCAGGCCGACCTTCCGCCGGGGGTGTGCAACATGGTTACCTCGGCCGAACCGGAGCCTCTCGCCGATCCGCTCTTGGAAGACCCCCGGGTCCGCAAGATCACCTTCACGGGGTCCACCGAGGTGGGCAAGATCCTCGTCAAGGCCTCGGCAACCAATCTGGCCCGGATATCGCTCGAACTCGGGGGCCAGGCACCATTCATTGTCTTCGACGACGCTGATCTCGATGCGGCCGTCGCTGGGGTGCTGACGTCGAAGTTCCAGGTCAACGGGCAGTCCTGCCTCTGTGCCAACCGGATTTTCGTTCAGGACGCTATTGCCGCGGACTTCACCGACCGTTTGACAAAGGCCGTGTCACAACTGAAGGTCGGCTTCGGTACCGAGGACGGCGTCGATATTGGTCCACTCATCAACGACCAAGGATTCGACAAGGTCTCGGCCCATGTCGCCGACGCTGTGGCCAAGGGCGCCAAGGTCGAGACCGGCGGCGGTCGTGTCGAAGCACTCACCGGCGGCTACTTCTTCGAACCGACGGTCTTGTCGGGGTGCACCGACGACATGTTGTGCGCCTCCGACGAGACGTTTGGCCCGGTGGCCCCGGTTCTCACGTTCGAATCCGAGTCGGAGGTCATCGAGCGAGCCAACGCAAGCCGATACGGCCTCGCGGGTTATCTATACACCAAGGATCTCGGACGCGCGATGCGTACATCCGAGCAGCTCGAGTTCGGCATGGTGGGAGTCAACGATCCCATGCCGGCATCCCCAACGGCACCGTTTGGCGGCTTCAAGGAATCAGGCCTCGGACGCGAAGGCGGCCATGACGGTCTGTCGGCCTTCATGGAGAAGAAACTCGTGAGCTTCGTCTGCTGATGCCCTAGGGCGAGGGCCTGGCGCGATGTCAGTCGTGCTTTTTCTCGGTCATCAACCCGATGTCTTGTGGGGGGACGCCGGTGATCCACATGTCTTCGAGCTGTTCGACATAACGAACGAATCGGTACTTGTCCTCGATGCCATCGGTGCGACGCGGCTGGACATGGGAGGGGCCCGGGTCGGTGCGAACGTTGATGAAGCTACACAGATTGCGTGAGAACGCGAGATCAATTTCGCCATCCAGCTGGTCCTGCGTGGAGACGTCGGCCGTGTATGGCACGCTGCACCCGGCGGCGATTGATGCCAGGTTGGCGGTCTGTGCGGTGGCGGTAGCTCGACGGCCGTGGTCGCCCCAGCCGATCGACTCGTAGACGCCGTTGTCGACCACAAAGATCACCAGGTTGTCCGGGCTGTATTGGCCTAGGGCCACTAGCTGTCCGAGCTCCATCAAGACCGAGCCGTCTCCGTCCAGGCAGACAATCTTGCGATGTGGCAAAGCCAGGGCCAGCCCCAGCGCCATCCCGATGACGTCGCCCATCTGGCCCAGATGCGCGGTGCGGGGATGCTCGTTGGTGTGATGGGCCCACTCGAAGGAGACTGCGCCGATGTAGGTGGACATGACAAGAGCGTCATCAGGGAACTTGTCGGCCAGCTGCCCCAGCCACTCATAACGGTTGAGGGCCATCAGCCCGCCCCTCCGTCGTCCCACACACAATCGCCTGAGATGAGCACGGCAGCGGGGTGGAGCTGCGCCTCCGACAGGCGCATGGCTCGCTTGATCGACTTGGCCAAATCTTCGGTCCGACGGACCACGAGGTACTTGATGCGCAGCGCCTGCAAGAGCGGCTCGGCCACGATGCCGTGGGGAATACCCCAGTGCTCGGTTTCGCCCACGTCGCCTCGATACGAACACAGCAGCGTCACCGGGACCCCGGTGCCGAGCGAGATCCGAGCGATGTACTCCGACGCCACCCGCAGGCCGCTGTTCTCCATGATCAGGGCAGACTTCTTGCCGCCCAGCCAGGCACCCGCACACATCGAAAACGCCACACCTTCGTTGCTGGCCGGCGCGTACTGAAACGCGTCGTTCTTCTCGACCAACTCGTGGACATTGCGCTGCCACCCGTCGGGTAGGCCAGACACGAAGTTGATGCCGGCTTCTTCGAGACCGCGGACAGCCTCCTCGGCAGCGTGTTGCAGCATGGGTTCCTTCCAAACATCTGGCGGCGGGTGCTTACCTCGGTCGATCGTAGCCGGGCGTTGTGAAAGACTTCGTGTCCCGCGCCCTGCTTCGAGGGCCCACACCAGGAGCCAGCATGTTCTCGCCATTCCAGTACTTCTCACCGATCGAGTTCGTGTTCGGGGCAGGCCGAGCCAGTGAGGCGGGCGACCGACTGATGGCACGAGGACTCGATCGAGTGCTCGTGGTCACCGATCCCGGCATCGTCAACGCTGGGATCGCCGACAAGGTCGAAGGTTTCCTCATTGCGAGCGGCGTCGCGGTGGAGCGGTTCACCGACGTGAAGTCCAACCCAACGGTGCAGAACGTCGACGCGGGGGCTGCCGTGCTCACCGAGTTCGGAGCGAACGCGGTTGTCGGGCTGGGTGGTGGCAGCCCCATCGACACCGCCAAGATCATCGCGGCTGCTGCTGCCAACAACTGTTCTGCTCACGATTTCATGACCGGTGAGCGATTGATCGAGGTAGCTGGAGTCCCTCACATAGCGATACCGACCACGGCCGGGTCCGGTGCCGAATCGGCCAAGGTGTCGGTTCTCGTCGACCATGCGACCGGCGAGAAGAAGGGCGTGTTTGGTCCGGGCACTGCCCCGTGGATCACCATTCTCGATCCTGAGTTGATGGTTGGGATGCCACCGTGGCTTACCGCCGCCACCGGAATGGACGCGCTGTCGCATTCGCTGGAGGCGTACCTCGGTCTTGCAGCAAGCCCGTTCTCTGATGCCATTGCCGAGAAGGGGATGCGGCTCGTGGCCGATTACATCGAACAAGCCGTGTTCGACGGGTCGAGTCTCGAAGCGAGGTCGGCTCTGACCATTGCTTCAGCACTCGGCGGGCTCGCAAAAGAGCAGTCCGGCTTGGGAATTCTTCACGCGGTCGCGATGCCGGTTGGCTACGTCTATGACCTCCATCACGGGTATCTGTGTGCAGCGCTCATGCCGGCGACGCTCGATTACAACCGATCTGCCGCGCTGGCCAAGACTGCCTGGGTGGCACGCATCTTCGGCGTAGACGAGCCTGATGACGAGACGGCCGCCGGGCTGGCCGGTGCGACGATCCGCGCACTTAACGACCGGATCGGGATGGGTATGGGTCTGGAAGAAGCCGGGGTGCAACCCGCAGACCACGGCGTGATCGTGGACGATGCCATGAAGAGCTACCTCCTGAAGAACAACCCGATCCCCGGCACACCCGAGGGTTGTCTTGCGGTGCTCGAGGCCTCCCTGTGATGTTGCGATGACCGAAGGCTTGCTGGCGATCTCGGGGTCCGTTGCGGGCCAACGGATCGTGGTCACCGGATGCTCGTCAGGTATAGGACGAGCCGTCGCCGAATTGCTGGTGGCAGAGGGAGGCGAGGTCGTTGGCGTTGATGTGAACGAGCCGGACTACGACGTCAGTGACTTCTATAAATGCAACCTGAGCGATCCGGTTGCCATCGGCATGGTCGTCGAGCAGTTCCAGGGTCAGCTGCATGGTCTCTGCAATGCTGCGGGGCTCCCGACCACGAGGCCCGTTGACGCGATCATGGCGGTCAACCTTTTTGGTCTGCGCGAACTCACCGAGCGATTGCTTCCTCGTCTTGCTGATGGCGCTTCGGTCGTGAACGTTGCCTCGTGTGCGGGCACGGGCTGGCCCGCACACCTCGACGTGATCGAGAACCTACTGGCCTGTTCGACGATGGCTGAAGGACTCGAGGCGACCGCAGCTCTGGATCTCGACCCGGTCGAGGCGTACTTCTTGGGCAAGGAAGCGGTGACCGTCTACACCATGGCGCTGGCCACCCAACACCGTGACCGTCAGGTCCGGGTCAACGCGGTCAGCCCTGGTGCCGTCTACACCCCGATCCTTGACGACTTCTACGCAACGATGGACGCGGTCCGTCTCGCAGAACTTCGGTCATTCGCCGGTGGCCGCGAGGGGTATCCCGGAGAGATCGCGGCCCCCATCGTGTTCCTGCTCGGGCGAGCAGCGTCTTGGGTCAACGGGGTCAACCTCATCGTCGATGGTGGAGCCGAAACCGCGGTGACGCTCGGTCAAATGGCGGAGCGCCGATAGCCCTCAGCGCCAAGCCCCGAGGGGGCCCTGATCGACGCTCAGTGGAAGGGCAAGTACTCCCTGAGTTCCCAATCCGTGACGGCCTCGGAGAAGCGGCGCCATTCTTCGCGTTTCATGGCTACGAAGTTGGCTACGAGGCCTGCTCCGACGGCGTCGATCAGCGGCGAGTCTGCTTCGAGCGCGTCGAGGGCCAGCCCGAGGTTGTCGGGGGCGCAGCGATCGGTGTTTGCGGTCGCGAGGCCGTCACCTTCCTCCCGCGGCGGTGGATCGACCGCCGCTTCGATGCCCAGCACGCACGCCTGGAGGAGCGCGGCCGTCGCGATATAGGGGTTGGCGGCCCCGTCGGGCAAGCGGCTTTCGAGGCGAGCGCCCGGCCCGCGCTCGTTGGGAACCCGAACGGCCACGGAGCGGTGGTCGTATCCCCAGTTCGCCCAGTATCCCGAGAGCTGGCCAGGTCGAAGTCGCTTGTAGGCGTTGACTGTGGGCGCGCACAGCGCGGTGAGGCCTTCGTGGTGCTCAAGCATGCCGGCGATCGCGTGGTGCGCCATCTTGGAGAGCCCGTCGGGGGCGTCGGGGTCGTCTAGGAGAGGTTCGCCCGCATCGTTGGTGAAGCTGATGTTGACGTGGAGCCCGTTGCCGCCGCGATCGCCTAACGGTCGGCCCAAGAACGTCATGAGGAGGCCTCGGACCGCCGCTGCCTCCCGGCACAGCAATTTGAGCAGGAAGGTGTTGTCGATGGCTGCGAGGGGGTCGGTGTGCTTGACGGTCAACTCGAATTGTGGGGCGTCATATTCGCTGGCTGCGGTCTCCAGTTCGATGCCACATGCGGCAGCCGACGCCATGATCTCGTCGAGGAGGCCGATCGGGTCGACCAAGGGGCCCGTTCCATAGCAGTACGCGCTGGGCGTGTCCCATGGGTCCCAGCCCCCATTGCCGTCAGGCTGCAGGACGTATCCTTCCAGCTCGATTCCGACGCTGGCCCGATAGCCGAACGCGGCCAGGTCTGCGACTGCTTTGCGGAGCGCGTGCCGCGGCGAGATGGCGAGCGGCGCCCCGTCCTGAAACAGATCGGCGATGACGATGCCCGTCCCTTCTTGCCACGACGGTCGTGCGTTGTCGACGGCATAGACAGCGCGCATGTCGCCCAACCCATCGAGGAGTTGGGCTCCGGGGGCAGGTATCAACGCCCGGTCGTAGCCGACACCGAAGATGCCTACTGAGTAGCTGACTTCGCCAGTCGCAGCCGATATGGGGATGTACTTCCCTCGGGCGAAGCCGAAGACGTCGGGGTACAACACCCGCAAGCGGTGGTAGTCAGGACTGAGCATGGATGGCCTCCCAGACTCGTTGGGGCGACAAGGGTGTCGTGACGTTGGTCCAGTCCACATCGGGTAGCGCGGCGCACACCGCATTGACGACCGCGCCGAATGCTCCGTTCGTGCCGCCTTCGCCCATCCCTTTCATGCCCCCGGGGGTGTAAGGACTCGGAATCTCGATGTGCTCGATACGGATGTCAGGCAGCGACGCGCTGACCGGCACGTGATAGTCGAGCATCGTTGACGACTGGGGCTGGCCCTGCTCGTCGTACATGACCTCTTCCATGAGCGCGGCACCGAGACCCTGTGCGACGCCACCGTGGATCTGGCCTTCGACGATCATTGGATTCACGATGGTCCCGCAGTCATGAACCACGACGTAGTCCTCAACAGTGACCTCGCCCGTCCCGGTGTCGACCGCGACTCGGCAGGCGTGAGTGGCATAGGAGAACGTGGCGCTGACGGGGTCATAGGAGTGCGATGCGGTGAGGCCAGGCTCGATTCCCTCGGGAAGCCGGAAGCCCTGCCACGCCCGGCGGGCGACGTCCGCGATGCTGACGCCGATGTTGGTGCCCGCCACGGTCGCCTGACCCTGGCCCAGCTCGATGTCGGCTGGGCTGGCCTCGAGCATCTCGGCCGCGATGGTCTTGATCTTCTCGGCGAGGCGCCGGGTCGCTACGACCGTCGCGCCGCCACCAACGGCCAGCGAGCGAGACGCAGCCGTTCCATAGGCCGAATAGGGCGTGGTGTCGGTGTCGCCATGGATGAGCTGGATGGTGTCGAGTTCGACGCCCAACTCGTCTGCCACCAACTGGGGGATTGTTGTCTCCAAGCCTTGGCCGTGTGGCGAGACGCCGGTCGCTACTCGGACCGAGCCATCGGGCTCGACCCGCACCGCAGCGGACTCGAAGCCGCCGATACTGAGTCCAATGAACTCGTTCAGGGTGCTTGGCCCAATGCCGGCCATTTGCACATAGCTGCAGTATCCAATGCCGCGCACGCGGCCATCTTCGGGGGGATCTGCTGCTTCGGAGATGAGCGCACTCGCTCGGCGCAGTGCGGCCTCGTAGTCCCCATTGTCGAACTGGATCATCGTCCGCATCTGATAAGGCAACTCGTCGGCGCGGATCATGTTTTGAGCGCGCAACTCGACCGGATCATGCCCGAGTTCCTCCGCCACGAGATCTACTGCTCGCTCGCGGATGAACGCGGCCTGGGTCTGGCCGAAGCCGCGGTAGGCGCCAGTGGACATCGTGTTGGTGGCAACGAGTTGGCCGACGCACCGCACTGCCTCCCACTTGTAGGGACCAGGCGCCATCCCGAGACCGGTGAAGAGCGGTCCTCCGCCAAACACTGCCAGACGCGCACCAACGTTGCGTCGGGCCTTGACCCGCATTCCCTTGAGGGTTCCGTCGTCGTCGAACGCGACCTCGACGTCGTGGATCTCGTCGCGGGCGTGGGTCGTGGTCATCAAGGATTCGAATCGATCCTCGATCCACTTGACCGGCTGGCCCAGATCCAGTGCGGCGATGGCGACCATCAACTCGTCTTCATACAGGTGGTCCTTGAGGCCGAACCCACCACCGACGTCAGGGGTGATCACCCGCACGTCGCTCTGTGCGAAGCCCAGGACCTCACAGACGGCGTCGCGGACGGCATGCGCTGTCTGTGTCGATGTGTGGATATGTAGCCGCCCGCCAGGCTCGGGCACCGCGACGATGCCGCGGGCCTCTATGGACAGCCCGTGGACTCGCCCGATACGCAGCGTTGTGGCGATCACTCGATCTGCTGCCGCAAAGACCGCTTCGGTGTGTTCGGCTGTGTCGCCGGCATCGAATGTCGCGAGGAGGTTGCCGCCCAGATCGGGGTACAACGCTGGAGCGTCGGGCTCCAAAGCGTGGGCCATCTCGACCACTGGCTCCAAGTCTTCGATGGTGAGCTCCACCATCTCCGCAGCGTCTTCGGCGAGATAGCGAGACTGAGCAACGACCACCCCGATGGGCTGACCGACATAGCGCAGATGTTCGTCTACGACGGGCGTCTCGTGTTGGCGTTGGTCGCCCAGCGTCCACAAGACCGGAAGTTGGCCGTGGATGTGCGCGGCCAACTCATCTGGTCCGAGGACCGTAACGCCCGGAGGCGGAGCTGAGGCGAAGCCGGTGAGATGCCCATGTGCCACCGGGCTGCGGATGATCGCAGCATGCAGCATGTGGGGTAGCTCGATGTCATCCACATATCGACCCGTGCCGTGGAGCGGGGCTGCATCGTTGACGCGAGGGACGCGTTGGCCGACGAGTGGCAGGGGGTTCATGTGTCACCCCCGGCAGTCGACCATGCGGCATCGATTGCGGCCCGGATGTTGACGTACCCGGTGCAACGGCACAGATGGCCATCGAGCACCGTGTCCTTGGCCGTCTCGACGTCGACCCCTGCCCGATGGGCAGCGACCAGCGACATGACGATGCCAGGTGTGCAGAACCCGCATTGCAGTCCATGTTGTTCGTGCATCGATGTCTGGACGGCATGGTCGAGGCCCTGGGTCGCAACCCCCTCGATGGTCTCGATGTGTGCGTCGTCGGCCTGGACCGCGAGGACAAGACAGGATCGCTGGGCTCGGCCGTCGACGATGACGGTGCAGGCGCCGCAGGCCCCTTGTTCGCAGCCGACATGGGTGCCCGTCAGCCCGACGTCGTGGCGCAGTGCATCGGATAACAGCACCCGTGGCTCGATGTCGAGGTTGTGGTCGACGCCGTTGACCGTGAGGTGGACGCTTCGTTTGGTCATGACAGCTCCAGCAGTGCCCGCTCGACGAGTGTGGCGGCGACATGGCGGCGGTAGTCGGCCGAGGCATGCGCATCGCCGCTGGCTTCGACGTTGTCGAGCATGTGCGCTTTCGCGGCTGCGAAGGTGTCCTGGTCAGGGGCGGCACCGCTGAGGATGGCTTCGGTGGCCGGCAGGCGCACGGGCCGGCCCCCGACGCCGAACAACACGATGGTCGGATCGACCACGACATCGTTGGCAACTCCGTAGCCGACGACGGCGCCCACCATGGCAAAATCACCAGGGCGTTTGGCCACCTCGACAACAGTGACCGCACCGTTGTGGGCGGGAAACCACACTGAAGTCAGCAACTCGTCGGGCTCTCGCACGGTCATCAGCGGACCAATGAAGAAGTCATCGGCCGCGACGGTGCGTGCACCTCTTTGGGCACTTTGCAGAACGACCTCGCCACCGAGGGCGACGAGAAGCGCGGGTAGCTCAGCTGCTGGGTCGGCGTGGGCCACCGACCCGCCGATCGTCGTCCGCGCTCGGATCTGGATGTGGCCGATGTGTCCCAGTGCGGTGCTGAGCCCGGCGATCTGGTCAACATCAGGGTGCTCCTCGACATCGATGGCTCGGGCCATTGCCCCGGCTTGGAGACCGCGCTCCCCGAAATCGATGGAGCTCAGTTCGGCGACCCGGCGTGGGTCGATCACGATTTCCGGTCTGGCGAGCCGAAGGTTGAGGAGCGGGATGAGACTCTGCCCTCCGGCAATCACCACGGCGTCGTCGCCTGCTTCTGCCAGGAGCCGGAGGACTTCGTCGAGGGTCTCGGGGTCTGCGTAATCAAATGGTGGCGGCTTCATGGTTGCTGTGACATTAGCCAGTCGACGGGCTCGGGCGCGGCGGCGCTTGCATGAACGGGATCACAACGTGCAGACTCCGAGGCGATGGCCGACACCCTTATTCGCAATATTAGTCACCTCGTAACCTTCGACGATCGCGATCGGGAGCTGGCGGGCGCCGACGTCCTCATCTCGGGCCAACGCATAGCTGCGGTTGGCCACGATCTGGAGATCGACGATTCTGTGGAGGTCATCGACGGGAGTGGGCTGCTGGTCCTGCCTGGCCTCATCAATGCCCATCAGCACCTGTATCAAGTTGGGTTGCGCTCGTTTCAAGAGCTGGAACGAGCGCCGATCCATCCCTGGCTCACGGGGCTGCACGTCAAGACCACGTACTTGTGGCGACAGGGCTACTACACAGCTGCATCGGTGGGAGCAGTTGCCAAGGCCGGCATGGTCGAGTCGCTGTTGGGTGGTGTCACTACCGTTGCCGATCAGCACTATGTGTTCCTGGAAGGCAAGACTGAACCCTTCATCGAAGCCATGATCGAAGGTGCCATCGAGACAGGCATCCGCTTCCACGCGGGCCGAGGCTCGATGACAAAGGGCGTCAGCAGCGGCGGGGTCGTGCCGAACATCTCCTGCCAAACCATCGACGAGGTGTTGCGCCATTCCCAAGAGCTCATCGATACCTATCACGACCCCGATCCACTGGCTCAGATCCGGATCGACCTCGCACCGTGCGGCGTACACACCGACCAGCCCGAGATGTATCAACAATTCGCCGCGCTCGCGGCGGAGACACCCGGCGTTGGCTTGCACACCCATCTCTATGAGGTCATCGACACCAAGTATTGCGTCGACACCTACGGCCTCACACCATGGAAGTTCCTCCTCGAGAACGGATGGGACCACGACGGGGTCTGGCTGGCTCATATGGTCGACCCACCGCATGAGGAGATCGTCGACTTTGCTGAAGTTGGCGTCGGGATCGTGCACCTCATCGCTCCCGACCTGCGTATGGGCTGGGGCCGGGCGCCGCTGCGTAAGTACCTCGACGCCGGGTGCAAGGTCGGGTTCGGGACCACAGGGTCGGCTTCCAATGATGGCTGCAACCAGCTGGGCGACCTGCGTATTGCCGCCCTGGTCCACCGCGACATGAACGATCCCCCACACACGTGGCCGAGTTCCCGTGAGCTCTTGCGCTTGGCAACGCGAGGCTCGGCTGCCTGTATGGGCCGCAGCGATCTGGGGATCATTGCCCCGGGCATGGCTGCCGACATCGCTGCGTGGGACATGACCACCATTGACCGTGTGGGTGTCCACGACCCGGTGGTGGGTTTGGTCCTCGGCGGCTTGTCCGACCGGGCCGATTTGGTCCTCGTCAACGGCGAGGTGGTCGTGCGTGAGGGCCGCTGCACGACCGTTGACGAGCGAGTCGTCGCGCAGCAAGCTCGTGATGCAGTGCCCATTCGCCCTATCGGGACGCCCCGTCGTTGAACCGCTCACACCAATGGTGGGCGGGCATTGAAACCCGAGAGGCTTGGTCGGCATTCGACGAGTCGCTGAGACGGCGCTAACATAATCAGCTGCTGACAACGCCCGCTAGGGATAGTTGCCGTCAGCGCCTACCCGAGGAGAGGCTTCCATGTTTCGGCGTTCCAAGTTTTTGACGATTGTTGCAATCCTTATGATGTTCGGTCTGATCGCCGCAGCGTGCGGAGGCGATGATGACACCGAGCCGGTGGCTGAGCCCGAGGCACCGGCACCTGAGCCCGAGGCCGAGGTCGACGACGGAATGTTGCGGGTTGCGCTGCTCGTGCCCGGCGTCCGCAACGACAACTCGTTCAGCCAGGCCGGAGTCGAGGGAATCGAAGCTGCCGCGGCGGCCGACGGCAACGTCGAGATCACCATCGTGGAAGAGATCATCGATCCCACGGATTCGCTGCCGGCAATTCGAGACTTCGCGAATCAGGGCTTCGACCTGATCATCGGTCACGGCATCGAGTATGTCGATCCCATCGGCCAGCTCCAGGGTGAATTCCCGGACGTGAACTTCGCGATGGCTGGTGGCATCTTGGTGCCTGGAGCAGCCACCTCGGCGAACACGGTGGACTGGCTCTACAACATTCAGGACATGGCATACCCCAACGGCTTGCTCGCCGCTAACGCCATTATTGGCGACACAATCGGCATCGTGGGTGGCCCCGAGTTCGACTTTGTGAAGGACATGCATCAGTCGTTCCGTGACGCGGCCCTGTCGGTCAACCCGGACCTGCAGTTCCTCGAAGGGTTCGCAGGGGATTTCATCGACGTGCAGCGTGCTGCCGAAGTTGCGACCCAGCTCATCGACCAGGGCGCTGACTTCATCTACTGCTCTGGTGATGGCATCTGCATCGGAGCAGCACAATCGGCTGCAGCAGCCGGCATTCCGATCGCGGTCGGGTTCGGCTCGCAACAGCAGACCGCTCCCGATGTCTTCTTGTCTGCCACAGTCATCCGTGTCGACCAGCTGTACCTGAACTGGTTCGATCTGGTTCGCACCGATGCGTTCGGCACCGCCGACGGTGAAATCCATACTGTCGTCGATGGCGATGTTGGGGCCGCGATTGGTGGGGGCTATGCCTTCTTCCCGTCGGGCATCTTCAACGGCCAAATCGAAGTTATGCCAATCAACACCGCAGCAACCGTTGAGACCGCGGCGTCGCTCGACGAGCTGCAAGCTGTGCTCGATGAGTTCATCGCTTCAGTCGAGGACGGCTTCCAGATCCCATTCCCCATCCGAGGCGAATGATTCACCGGTAGTGGCTTCGCTATCAGAGTCACGCGGCGGCGACGCCATCAACGTGCGCGGCATATCTCGCCGGTTCGGCGCCATCCAGGCGCTCGACTCGGTCGACTTCGACCTCCGGGCCGGCGAGATCCACGCGCTTGTCGGCGAGAACGGCGCGGGCAAGTCGACGATGGCCAAGATCATTGCCGGCTCGATCAAGCCGGACGTCGGCTCGATCCAGCTGTTCGGGGAGACCTACGCGCCATCGTCGCGACGCAGCGGAGCCGCTGCGGGCGTGGCTCACGTCCGCCAGCAACTGTCTTTGGTGAATGGGCTGACCGTCGCACAGAACTTGCAACTTGGTCGCCCAGGCGCAGCGCGGCTCTTCAACGCAGCGGCTGCCAAGGCCGAGGTCGAGCGTTGGTGCGACGAACTTCGGTTGGACGTGCCTGCCGAACGGTTGGTCGACGAGATGCCACTGGCTGTGCGTCAGCAGGCGGAGATCCTGATCGCCGTTGCCTGGGGCGCTCGGGTCTTGATCCTCGACGAGCCAAGCTCGGCACTTGGCCCGTTCGAGACCGAGGCCCTCATCACCCTGTGTCAGCGCTTGCGTTCAGAGGGCACACCGATCGTTTACATCTCGCACCGGTTACCGGAACTGGCCGAGCTCGCGGATCGATTGACGGTGCTGCGCCAGGGCAAGGCCTTGGTGAGCGGTGCCGATGTGCGTGATGCTGATCTGCGCGAGATCGCGACGCTCATGATCGGGGACGTGTCGCTCCTCGATGTCCAACGGCCTGAGATCGAGCGGGGCCCGACGCGGCTCGCTGTCACGAATTTGTCGATCTCGCTTCCCCATGGAGTGGGCCTGCACGATTTCGACCTCGAGGTCGCCGGCGGCGAGATCGTCGGCGTCGTCGGCGTGGCCGGCAATGGCCAAGAAGCGCTGGCAAAGGCACTCACCGGTCAGCTGAAGCCGAGCGCCGGTCGGGTCGTGGTGGACGGCGCTGACGTTTCAGGCTCGGCTACTCGCGCGATCAGCGCCGGGGTTGCACACCTTCAAGAAGATCGGGCCACCGGGCTCGCCGGTTCGCTCAGCGTCGGAGACAACGTAACCGCCCGCCGCATCGGTGCCGGAGGGTTTACCCGGCTCGGGATTCGGATCCCGGCCCGCATTGCTACCCATGCCCGAGCGCTCGCCGAGCGATTCCAGGTTCGACCGCCAGAACCGTCGGCACGCGCGGGCTCGCTGTCGGGCGGGAATCAGCAAAAGCTCATGGCGGCGCGAGAGCTTGAGTACGACCCGAGTGTGCTGGTAGCGCACGGACCCACGAAAGGTCTCGACCCCGAAGCCGCTAAGACGATGCGCGATCGATGTTTCGCCGCGGCCCAGTCCGGGGGAGCCGTGGTTGTGATTTCTGCTGATCTCGATGAGGTCATCGACTTGGCGCACCGGGTGATCGTCCTCAACGCGGGCTTGGTGACCGACCAGTTCCCGATCGAAGCAATGAGTTCCGAGCGCCTCGGTGCGGCGATGGCCGGGCTGACAAGAGTAGATACTCCCAATGACTGACGTCGCATCAGACAGCGCGTCCGGAGGCGTGGGCGATCCCGGCCCCGTCGAGAGCGACGACCTCCCCGGGCTCACCACGGCGTTGTCGACCAGCTTGCTGGCCATTGCCCTCGCGCTGGGTGCAGGGGCCCTCCTGCTGCTTGTTTCGGGGGAGAATCCGGCTACCGCCTACCGCGCGCTGTTCGACGGAGCGTTCGGTTCGAAGTTCGCGATTGGCGAGACTTTTGCCCGTGCTGCACCCTTGGCAATCGTCGGGTACGGGACGGCGGTTGCGCTGCGTGCCGGGCTGGTAAGCATCGGCGCGCAGGGTCAGGTGATTGCCGGCGCAATTGGCGCACTGTTGACTGCGTTGCTCCTCGAGGACGCGCCATCGGTGATCGCGGTTCCGCTCGTGGCCGTTGGCGGAGCGTTGTTCGGCATGGCATGGGTCCTCATACCGGCGATCTTGCGGGCGTACATGAACGTCAACGAGATCCTCTCGACGCTGTTGTTCACCGAGTTCGCTGCGCTATTGGTCGAGTACTTGCTCAACAACCCTCTCAAGCCGGCTTCCGCAATCACGCCCCAATCCGACCCGTTCCCCGATAACGCCCGCCTCGGTTTGGTCATTGAGGGCACCCGCTTTCACGCCGGCGTGTTCGTCGCCGTGATTGTCGCCTTTGCGTTCGTGTGGTGGGTGCGGTCGGTCAAGGGGTTCCAGTACGACCTGTACGGCGAGAATCCTGAGCTGGCGGAGAGTCTCGGGATCCCCGGGAAGCGTGTGATCGTGAACTCGCTGTTGATCTCAGGCGCAACCGCCGGTCTGGTGGGCTGGATCCAGGCCGCCGGGCTTCTGCATCGGGTTTATGTCGGCATCGCGTCAGACATTGGCTTCTTTGGTCTCGTCGTCGCATTCCTCGGTGGAGCAACAGCGGGCGGCGTCATCGTCGCGGCACTCCTGTTCGGGGCTCTCCAGTCCGGGGGGCTGGCCATGCAGTCAGCCGAAGGCATTCCCGCCTCATTGTCCGACATCATTCAGGCCCTCATCTTGTTGGGGTTCTCCATCCGGTACGCACCGCAGATCATGCGGCTGACCAAAGGGGTCATGGCGAACTTTTCGCTGGGGCGGCGGGTCACGCGATGAGTCAACTCTTCGAAGCCACGTTCTGGAGTGCAACCCTGGCTGGAGGGCTCCGCCTCGCGACGCCGTTGATCTATGCGTCGATCGGTGAGACCTTCGCGCAGCGCGCCGGCGTGCTCAACCTCGGCCTCGAGGGCTACATGATTGTTGGGGCCTTGGCGTCGCTCTACGTTGCAGACCCCACGGTTGGACCCTTGGGGTTCTTGGCCGGAGGGGTGGCCGGTTTACTGATGGCGCTCATCATGGTCATCTTGTCGATTCGCCTCTTCGCGAATCAGGTGGTGGTGGGATTCGGCCTCACCATCTTGGGCATTGGGCTGACGGGCTACATCTTCCGGGTCACCACAGAGGTCGGTGGGGTTGACCGTCAGGTCTCGTTGCCCGCAGAGATTGATATCCCACTCCTGTCGGACATCCCATGGATGGGTGACGCGTTCTTTGGCCACAGTTGGTACACGTGGCTGGCTATCGCCTTCGTGCCAATGGCTTGGTTCGTGGCGTCTCGAACGATCTTCGGGCTAGAAGTCAGAGCCGTGGGCGAGGACCCCGACGCGGCCGAAGCACGCGGCGTGGATGTGTTGTGGGTCCGCAGCGCGGCCACGTTGATCTCTGGGTTCCTGGGTGGGCTGGGTGGCGCGGCGCTGATGCTCGGCGGCGTTGGGCGGTTCCAACCCCTCGTCACCGCGAACCGCGGTTTCATTGCGCTGATCGTGATCATCATGGCCAGCTGGAGTATCTGGGGCGCGGCGCTTGGGGCATTCGTTTTCGGGTTATTCGAGGCGCTCGGCATCAACTTGAACAACGTGTTCGTCGATGTTCCCGTGGAGGCCCTCAATGCCATCCCGTTCGCAGTCGCGCTGCTGATCCTGACCGCCGGCGCACGTTGGGCCCGCATGCCCCCTGGGTTGGGCCAGAACTACGAGCCCACGACCTGATCGACCAGATTGCGGAGCTCTGCCTTGTCTGGAGCGGAGCAGAAGGTGGCGTCGATCGCCCGGTGTTGCGCGGCGACAAGATCGCCGAGATCCCATTCGAGGAGCTCAGCTGCGAACGCGATCTCGCTGCATAGCGAGATGCCGAGGGTCTCGGGGTCATCGGTGTTGATGGTGTAGCGAACTCCCGCTGCAGCGAGATCTTTGATGGGGTGATCGTCGACGCTGTCGTAAAGCAACGTGCAGTTCGATGTGAGGCAGACGTTTAGCGTGATTGCCCGATCGAGCACCATCGCGAGCACGTCGCGGTCTTCCGCGCAACGAACGCCGTGGTCGATCCGACTTACGCCCAACAACTCGATGGCGTCGCGCACGCCTTCGGCGCCAGAGCTCTCTCCCGCATGCGCGGTGCGCCCGAGGCCGAGATCGCCGGCCCGGTCATAAGCCGCAGCGAAAGTCGGTCCGGTGCGGCCGGCTGCTGCTTCATTTCCGTCGATCGACAGTCCGACGATTCGGGGAATGTCTGCAGTGGCGATCCACTCGACCAGGTCCAGCGCATCTTTCTCGCTTTGTTGGCGCAAGATCGATGGGAGCAGCCTGAAGTCGCCGAGCCCGTCGGCCTGGGCTCGATCGAAACCCCGCGCGCACGCGGCAAAGAGCTGGGCGGTGGACAAGCCCGACCAATGCGTGGGGTTGACGATGAGCTCGGCGTAGACGATGCCCTGGTCTCTGGCGTACGTGGCGAAGTCATATGCCACAGCCTCAGCGGTCGGCTCGTCGCGGACGAGGCCGCAGACCCAGTCGAGCGTTTCCAAGAAGTCGGCCAGATTGTCGACGGCAAACAACCGATCGACCGGTCGGGGTGGCTGTTCGCCGGCCCCCTCGGCCAACGCCGCAATCCGACCCGCAGTAAATGTGCCTTCGAGATGGATGTGGAGCTCGATCTTGGCCAGTTGGCGGATCTCCTCCGCGGTGACGGTCATGTGTATATCCCGGGAGGCGGGTCCCAGCCTGTGAGGATGTGGCGTCCAATCTCGGCGTGCTTCCACTCGACAGGATCGTGCAAAGTGAGCGTGCGAGCGTTGCGCCACCACCGGTCGAAGCCCAGCGGCCGACGCGCCGAGCGCGTGCCCATCAACGCGTGCGCTCCCTGCGCGGCAGCCAGTCCCGCTCTGTCGGCAGCCGAGCGGGCCGCGTAGACGGGGATCGCGAGATCGGTCCGGCTGATCTCACCCCGTTCGAAGGAATCGATCAGTTCCCCGCACCGCATCGTGAGGGCATGTGCGGCGGCCAGGTCTGCCGCCATTTCTCCGGATGCTCGCTGAATCATTGGATCGTCTGCCGCGTTGTCGACCCCGGCTGATGGCCACGGGCGGCTCTGTTCGTTGACGAACGGGATTGCTGCCTCGAGGGCTCCGATGCCAATGCCGACGTTGAGGGCTGCGAAGCCGGCCTCGAATCGCACGCCAGACTGTGGCAATGGGGCCATCCCAGGCAAGCTGGCGCGCCACTCGGGCCCGACGGTCACGTCGTTGAAGCTGATCGCTCCGGAATCGGTGGCTCGTTGTCCAAGCGCATCCCAGTCACGGTGGACCGTCATCCCTGGTGTGTCGCGGGCCACCAGGTTGAGCTGCAGCGCAAAGAACGGGTTGTCAGGTGTGAACCTCGCCATGTCGATTCCCCACACCGCCACGTAGTCAGCTTCGGCCGCGCCGGTGGTGTAGATCTTCTCGCCGTTGATCACGTATCCGCCATCGGGCTGTTCTGTCGCGATAGTCGACAAGGGCTCGGCCACGGTTCTGCCGGCTTCGGCTACGGCAAGTCCGAGAATGGCGGAGTCGTCCAAGACGAGCGATGCCAGACGCGGCTTGAGCTCGTCGGGACAGAACGTGAATACCTCACGCATCAGCTCGTCATGCACCTTGTAGACTTGGGCGACGGCCGAGTCCGCGGCTGCAAGGCGGACTTGGGCCTGGAGGCTGGCCACATGTGAGGCACCGATCCCGCCGTGGTCGGCAGGAATCGCCAGGGCCAATATCCCGCTGTCCTTGAGTGCAGTGATTGCACGAGTGGGATAGCGGCCATCGGCGTCGTGTTCTGCCGCGAGCGGTGCCACGACATCGTCAATGGCCTCGTCGAGGCGTTCGAGTGCCTGTTCCTCGGCGGGGGTGAGAAGCGGGGGAGTTATTGCTGACCCGAGCATCGGCCGGAGTGTCACGCTGGTGGTCCTTCGTGTGGTTGTGTTGTTTTCTGGGTTTCGCCGGCTCTAGCCGGCGTCGCCAGTATGAACGTGTTGCGGGCACCGACAGCACAAGACCACCGGAATGAATGACTGCGTCATGGTGTCGATGAGCCCTTTCTCGGTGAGGCCGTAGTCCGGGACGCCGGCAAGACCCACGAATGCCAGGATCATGTACGGCGAGGCAATTTCGCACCCGAGCGTCTGTGCGGCGCGGTTCGCGGCGACCGACTGGTCGTAGACGGTCTCCCATGGCTGATCGCTCATGATCCCGCCGTAGGGCAGCGGGACGGCTGCGAGTACTTCGCCGTCGGCAACGCACACGTAGCCGCCACCGATGTCTCGCAGCGTTGTGGCGGCCAGCGCGAGGTCGTCGTCACTTGTTCCGACCACGACCAGGTTCTGGTTTTCGCAGTTGCTGGTGATTCCCAATGCGCCCCGGGTGAGCCCGAAGCCGCGCACGAAGCCGGTGGCGCGGGTATCGGTGCCGTGGTGCCGGTCAGCAATAGTGATCTTGGCGATGTCAATTGTGGGGTCAGGTACAACATTGCCGTCGATGACCGGCAGTTCGGCCTCCAACGCGCGCTTGAAGTACCCGTCGTACATCTCCATGGCCCGCACGACCGCGACCTCATCGGCAGCGGCATCTGCCTCGACCCGGAACAGGTCGGGTCCAAAGTCGTTGGGTAGGTGGACGGTTTCTCTGACCCAATCGGGCATGACGTCGGTGTCGGTGAAGGTTGCACCACCGTTGCGTCCGGCAATCTCGCCGCCCACGAGCACCAGCGACGGGCGGACGTCCTCGAGGTCTTCGAGAATCATGATGTCCGCGAGTCGCGTCGGCGTGATCGAGCCGATGAGGTGGTCCATGCGATAGTTCTGCGCGGCGTTGAGCGTTGCCATCCGGTACGCCTCGATTGTTGGCACCCCGGCGGCGATTGCGCTGCGCACATGATGGTCAATATGGCCTTCGTCGTGGAGATCTTCGACGTGGCGATCGTCGGCGCAGAACGTCATGTGGTCGAACCCGCCCGAAACGGCCGCCGGGTCTTCGAACACGAGCGGCACGTTGTCGTTCATCGACCCTGCCATGACGGTGATCATCACACCGAGTCGCAAGCGATCGAGGACCTCGGCGGTGTTGAAGGCGTTGTGATCGTCGGAAACGCCCCCCGCAAGATATGCCCACAGCGGTTCGTCGGCGATGCGAGCGGTGTGCCCGGTGAGCCGGCGCCCGGCCGACAGCGCGGCATGCGCCTTTCGGGCGGCCGAGAGATCGAGATCGAACGGGTTGCTCTCTCCCAGGGTGGCCACGTTGGTGGCAGTCAGCCGTTCGATGATGTCGGCTTCGGACACCACAGCTCCTCCCAGCTCCAAATCGGGTACCCGAGGGATCTTGTGGGACACCTGTTGGAAGATTCGCAACGGCGTGGCGGTTGCGCCCATCACATCCATCGCCCGAGTCCCACAGACGTTGGCCAGACAATTGGGGTCGGCGAGAACCGTGGTCGTGCCACGCGGCACCACCAAGCGGCCGAGTTCCCCCGGCGTAAGCATCGTGTATTCGATGTGGAGGTGAACATCGATGAAGGTCGGCGCCACGAACTGGCCTGATGCATCGATATCGGTGATCGCGTCGAGCCGGTCGTACGGGGTTATGGCCGCGATGTGCGAGCCCGCGATCAGAACGTCGCGCTTGATCAACTCGCGGCTGTGGAGGGCTAAGACGGTGCCACCGCGTATGGCGACATCGGCCGGTTCGTCACCGCGAGCGACGGCCTGGAGGCGTAGCAACTCTTCTGGTGATGGGACGAGTTCGGCGCCGATGAACATGTGTTACCCCTGACGAGCGGAAAGAAAGAGCATGAGAAAGAGAAAGAGCATGAGGAGGAGATTGCGGACCTGGGTGCCACGAGCGCGACACCAACCGACTGAATGGAGGTCTGCGTCGAGCCGGCCATCCACGGGCAGAACATAGCGCTTGAGAGCTACGATGGCTTGGTGATCGCACTCGCTGCTCGACAGAGACTCATTCAGGTAGCGCTCGGTGAGCACCCTGCCGATCTGGTGGTCCGCGGCGGCCGAGTCGTCAATGTGTTCACCCGCGAACTCGTCCGAGCCGACGTCGTCGTATCGGGTGAGCGCGTCGCTGCTCTCGCGCAGCCTGGGGATTACACCATCACCGATGCGACGCTGGTCGTCGACGCCGAGGATCGCTTCGTTGCCCCGGGCCTCGTCGATCCGCACCTGCATGTTGAGAGCTGCAACCTGACCCTCACCGAGCTGGCCCGGGCCATTGTGCCCCGTGGTGTCCTCAGCGTTTGTGAGGACCCACACGAAATCGCCAACGTGCTGGGCCTGCCCGGCATCGAACTGTTTGTGACCGAGGCAGCCGGCCTTCCGCTCAACCTCTACCTACGTGTTCCCGGCCGGGTGCCCGCCATGCCACCGCACCTCGAGACATCCGGGCACGCGCTCGACGCCACCGACATCGATGCGCTGTTGCGTCGACCCGATGCGGTTTGTCTGGGTGGCGACATCAACCCGGCGCTGTTGCTCCAAGGCGACCCGGACCAGCTCAGCCGCATCGAATCGGCAATCGAGATTGGGCGCACCATTGGTGGCCAGCTGCCCGGATTTGTTGGTCAAGTGTTGGATGCGGGCGTGGCAGCTGGGCTTGAAGACACCCACGTTGCCGAGTCAGCTGCCGAGGTTGTCGAGCAATTGCGTCGCGGTCTCCGCGTGTTGCTTACCCCCAGGATCGATCGATTGCCCGCCGAGGAGTGGCCAGAGATCGCGGCTGCCGTCCGGGCCGGCGATATAGACACCCGCTATCTGTGTCTCTGCACCGATGACATTCAACCGAACATATTGTCGAGTGAAGGCCACCTCGACCAGCGTGTTCGTTTGGCCATCCAGAGTGGCTTTGACCCGGTGCAAGCCATCCAGATGGCTTCGCTGAACTCTGCAGAACTGATGCGCCTGGACCGCGATGTGGGCTCGGTGGCGCCAAGCCGCTTCGCTGATCTCGTTGTTCTGGACGATCTCGCTGCGTTCTCGCCGTCAACGGTTGTGCATCACGGGCGCGTGGCCGCTGTGGGCGACGACCTGGCCGACGAACCGCCGTCGTTCGCTTATCCCGAGTGGGCCTTAGACACCATGCACCTCGCTGCCCCGTTGACTGCTTCGGACATGGCGCTACCGGCCGAAGGTCCGGGGCCGGCCACCGTCAGCGTCGTCGAGTTCGGTGGCCCCAAGACCATCCGCACTGCCGAGGTCGCCATCGGCGACGGCATCGCAATGCCCGACGTCGACAACGACATTCTGAGCATTGCGGTTGTCGAACGGCACCGTGCGAGCGGGGCGATCGGACGCGGCTTTGTCGGAGGCTTGGGAATCCGAGGTGGCGCCGTTGCCTGCAGCGTCAACCACGATTCACACAACATTTTCGTCGTGGGTGATTCTCACGAGGACATGGCACGCGCTGCCAACGAGGTTGCCGGCGCCGGCGGCGGGTATTGCGCCGTCGTGGGCGGCGAGACGCGCGCGCTCGTAGCGTTGCCCATCGCCGGGCTGATGTCGGACCAGCCGCTGGCCGACGTTGCCGGCGGCTTGGCTGCAGTCGAGAAGGTGCTGGTTGACGAGTTGCACTGCAGCATCAAGTACCGCCCGATGTATGCGCTGAACTTCTTGTGTCTCCCGAACATCCCCAACGTTGGTGTCACTGATCAAGGCATCATTGAAACCGAGACCATGACTCTGATCGAGTCAGTGCGCTGAGCGCGCGAATCACCCCACCCTGGAGTAGCTGTTCATGAGCGAGACGTTTTTGTTGCGGGGTGGCACGGTGCTGCCAATGGAGGGATCCAAGATCGTCCACGATCCCGGTTCGGTGCTGGTGATCGATGGCAAGGTTGAAGCAGTGGGCTCGGTCGAAGACATCGACCGTCACCCTGCCTCAGCCAACGTCGATGTCGTCGATGCCACGGGCCATGCCGTGGTCCCGGGATTTCACAACTGCCATCTCCACTCCGGCCTGCTGCGCGGGACCGCCGAGTCCCTGGCGCTCTGGGAGTGGCTCGAAGATCACATCGATCCTGCCCACAGGGCGCTGACACCGGAGATTGCCGAGGCGGCGTCGTGGATGGCCTATACCGAAGGCCTCCGCGGGGGCACCACTTCGGTCCTCGATATGTGGCGTTATATGGAAGGCTCGGCGCGCGCCGCTGATGAACTCGGGATCCGGGCCACCCTCGCCCCGTACACGGCAGATCTCTACGACTATTTCGAGACGATGGAGACAAACCGTCGCCTGCTCGAAACCCACCGGGTCGCCGCCGACGGCAGAGTCCGGACATGGGTCGGTCTGGAGCACATCTTTTACTGCTCGCCGGAGATGTTTCGCGAGGCAGCCGCGCTTGCTGAAGAGTTCGACACCGGTATCCACACACATTCGTCAGAGTCGATTTGGGAAGTCCAGGAGTGTCTGCGTCAGTTCGGCCGGCGCCCGATCGAGGAGTTCTACAACCGAGGGATCCTGGGTGAGAACAGTGTCATCGCACACGGTGTGTGGCTCGACGATCGCGAAGTGCAACTGATGGTGCAGACGGGAACCAGCGTTACCCACTGTCCTTGCTCAAACATGAAGCTGTCCTCCGGTCCTGCTCGTATCGGCTTCTATCGAGATCAGGGCATGACGGTTGCGTTGGGTACCGACGGTGAGAAAGAGAACAACAACCTCGACATGCTCGAGGAAATGAAGTTCGCATCGCTGCTGCAGAAGGTCAGTTCGCTCGACCCCACAACTGGCGACCCGTGGGACATCTTGGACATGGCGACCCTGGCTGGTGCCAAGGCCCTGGGTCTCGACGACATCACGGGGTCGATCGAGGTCGGCAAGGACGCCGACATCGTGGCGGTCGATCTGCGGGCGTTGCACTTCGTCCCGGTCATGCATGGGGCTGACTTCAATATCGCTGCGCATTTGGTGTTCACCGCGTCGTCACACGATGTGGCCGACGTGTGGGTGAAGGGTCGCCGGCTCGTCGAGGGTGGCGAGGTCACCGTTGTTGACGTGCGCGAGGTAGCCGAACGGGCCCAGGGTGCTGCTGAAGAACTGTTCGAACGGCGTCGCCAACTTAAAGGCGACACCCCGAGTCCCGCCTCAACCCTCGGCAAGAACCTGTAGGTGGGAGTGCGACATGGCTGATCTGATACCGACATCGCATGCCGACCTGTTGGACCTGGCAATTGCGCCCACCATGGCGACCATCGGGCCCACGGGCGGGCCTCACTGCACTCCGGTTTGGTTCAGCTGGGATGGCACCACCATCCGGATCAGCCTCACGACCCAGCGCCAGAAGTACCGCAACCTTGTCGCCAATCCTGCGCTGGCGCTGGCGTTCGTTGACCCCGACAACATGTACCGGAGCATGGAGGTGCGAGGGGCCGCGTCGGCTATCGAAACCGACGTCGACAACTCGTTGCTGAACACGTTGGCCCACCGCTACATGGGGATTGACGAGTACACCTTTGACGCAGAGGGGACCGAACGGGTCGTGGTATCGATCACACCGACCCACGTCACCACCTGGGAGTGACCGCCCTGGTGGTGCTGAAGGACTGAGCGTTCAGCGCTGTGTGACTGCCATGTCGACCGAGAGCACACCGTGCACGAAGTTGGATGGTGCATGGACTGGGTCGCCGATTCGGTCCAGACGCAGATTGCGGTGGGCCATCTCCTCCAGCAGGATGCGGGTTTCCATTCGTGCCAGGGAAGCGCCGAGGCAGAAGTGATGCCCGCCACCCCCGAATGCGAAGTGTGGGTTGTCGGTTCGTGACACGTCGAACGTGAACGGCTCGGCAAATGCATCCGGGTCGCGGTTCGCTGAGGCGTACCACATCACAACTTTGTCCCCGGCCGCGATCGCCGTCCCCGCCAAGTCAGTGGCTTGGGTGGCGGTACGACGCATGTGCAACACCGGCGTTGCCCAGCGGAGAACTTCCTCGACAGCCGTCTCAATTGTGCGCGGGTCGGCGATGACGCGGTCCCATTGGTCGGGATTGGCGCTGAAGGCGAGCGCCCCGTGGATGAGCGCAGTTCTTGTCGTCTCGTTGCCGGCGAACACCAGAAGGTGGAAGAAGTTCCGGAACTCAGACGGCGATAGTCGGTCGGTGTCATCTTGGGCAGAGACGAGGGTGGTCAATAGGTCATCGCCAGGTTCGGACCGACGGAGCTGCCCCATGCGCTCGCCGTAGTCGAAGAGCGCGTGGCTGGCGGGGCTCGCAAAAGGCAGCAGACGCAAGGGCGTGACGTTGCCATACGCGTCGGGCGCCAACGTGGGCTGATCGCTGGTGCCCTCCACTAAATAGTTGGAGAGTTCCACGAGAAAGTCCGCGTCCTCGGTCGGTACTCCGAGGATCGACAGGATTACTCGAATCGGGATCGGCGCGGCGACGAGTTGTACCCAGTCGCCCCCGCCCGAAGCCACAAAGTTGTCGAGGTGTTCTCCCACGATGTGGCGTGTCGCCGCCTCCCACCGATGGATGCTGCGAGGCGTAAACGCGGCGCTGACCAAGCGGCGCAGGCGTGTGTGATCGGGGGCATCGGTATCGATGATCGATCGCCGGGCCTCGAGCGCATCGGCTTCCAGGTCCCAGAGGTTCGTATGGCCGATCGCGGACGAGAAGACTTCGGGCGATGCAGACACGGCGCGCACGTCGGCGTGACGTGTGACCGCCCAGAACCCTGTCGACTCATAGGGGTGCCACGTGAGCCCCGATGTCTCTCGCATGGCGCGGAATCGGTCGTGGGGGATCCCCGAGCGGTACAAGCCGGCACTGGTCACGTCGACCGGGCTCACAGTCATCGGCCGCGACCTATCGCCAGTAGTTGTTGGCAGCAGCCATCGTCTGGAACTCGATTGCAACAACCTGACCCGCTGCGATCAGCTGCCCGGCATCTTCGGCATGGTCCGTCCGCGCCCGGCCACGCACGTCGGCGTCGCCTTGCATTGAAGCGATTGTCTTGCGGGCCATCATGATCGCGAGTTCACGCCCTTGTGCGGGGGTGTTGGTCACCAGGCTGGGTGTGAGGTCATCGAAGAGGGACATGGCGGGGGCTCCGTCGGTTCTGGGGTGGCGAGTTGGTTCACTCTGTGAATGTAGTCAGGATCGCCGGGCCCACGAGGCTGGCGGTGTTGTGGTTGGCCTGGGCCGTCACGCCCGCTCACAGGCTCGACCGTTGTTGGTCGGCTATTCGGCGATACCAGGGTAGAGGGCGGCGACAAACTCAATGACCGTCCAGGTGTTGTCGACGTCATCAAATGCCGGCCCCGTCAGGGTTCGCTCGCCGAATTCTTCCCCGACCAGTTCGGCCAGTTCCTCGATGTCGAGCAGGCCTTCGAAGCCGCATTCGCCGATGGTGATGCTGGCCAGATCGGCATCGTCGCACCGTGAGAGATGGTGAACGATGAACGTAACGATGTCGACGCGGGACAGTCCCGCAAACTCGTTGTGTGTCTCAGCGACCATAATCAGCCGTCGGTCGGGGCGGCGTGGTTGTAGAACTGCACAAAAAACTCGGCATCGTCGGCCGGGACAATGTGGTGTGGACGGTCCGGCACAATGACGGTGGTCTCGCCGGCTGAAGCGGTGGCCTCCCAGGCAGGATCCTCGTCGAAGAAGGTGACCGAGCCGCTGACGACGACGAGTTCTGCCCACACGCTGGTGTGGTGGGTTGACAACAACGCTGCGGGCACAGTGCCGGCTGTCCAGATCGGTGTTTGGCGAGTTGGCGTGGCCACCGTCGGGATCAAGCGCAGATCGCAATCCCGACAGTCCACTGTGGCTGTGGCTGTGGCTGTGGCTGTGGGGTCGGTACGAGGCGCGTGATGGCCGCACTCGAGCTGGAGCCACGCCCGAGCCTCGGGTTGTGTGCGAATGAGGGTCCGCTTCATGCCCGGTGGTCGAAGAGGTCAGTGGTGGCCGCGACAAACATACAGACAACCCTAACGAGGGCCATTTTCGCTTCAACGACACCCCGGAGTGGTCGACCGGGCTCCGGGCGCGCCCCTCACGAGCGGTACGGCTCTTTCGCTATCCTCTGGTTAACAACCGGTCTTGCACCTGCCGATAGGCCTCTGTACCCATCGCGTTCGCATGTCCAAGGTGGGGTGCACAGGCCCTGGACAGCGCACGCGGAACCAAAACAGAGGATTTTCTAACAATGCTCAGGTCAACCATCAACAACGCGAACAAGCTGGCGCTGCCGGCGCACCCACCGACAGCCCACTCGTACAAGCGCTTGCCACAAGTGCAATGGCAGATTCCGATCCCGGGTCGCCGCTCACCGACCGTGACGATGCCGAGTGCTGGGCCAGCAAGGTTGTCGGCGCCATTGGCGACGATCGTCTTGGTGAGCTGGGTATCACTGCAGATGCCGTAGGCGACGTTGGCGACTACGCGTTCAACGACGACGAAATCGGCGTGGTCGTGGACGCGCTGGACGACTGCATCAACTTGCGTGACGTCCTGGCCGAGCAGTTCGAAGAAGACTTCGGTGCCGAGGCCGCCGGGTGTGTGGCTGACGAGATGAGCGGCGGTCTCCTGAAGGACGCCATGAGGGCCGGGTTCACCGACAGTGACCCGTCTGCTGATTTCCTTCAGTCGTTCCTCGACATCGCAGCGAAATGTGACGTTCCACTGAGTTGAGCGCATTCTGCCAGGCGACCGCCGGTGGTCTCTCGACCCTATGGGTTTGGATGGACTGCCGGCGGTTCCGCGTTTGTACTCGCGAGCAGTCAGCTACTCGCGGGCACTCAGCGTTGGTAGGCCGGGTCGCCGTGGCCCTTTTGGCCACGAATGAACTCGGGGCCAAAACCAGGGGCATTGACTTCGTCGACGCGGTTCCATTCCGCCACCACTTTTCGCGTGGCGATGCGCCACTCGTCCTCGCGCTTCTCGAACCGGTCGACGTAGCGAAGTGCGAACAAGGTGTCGACGTCTTGGCCCTTCAGGCGGTGGTAGGAGATGCAGTACGTCTCGACGTACGCGACATCACCGTCGAGCTCGATCAGCATGTTGCCCAGGAAATGCATGATCGAGTCGAAGGCTTCGAGCTGAATCTCGACCCACGGCATGAAGTCTTCGATGGTCCCGTTGAATGACCCGTGATCGTCTGTGGCGCCCGGGTGATAACACGACTGAACCAGCGGGAGATCGGTGCGGTCGATGCCTCGGGCGTACTGGCACATGACGTCGTGGATGGCTTGACGATCGAGGAGTTCTTGCAGCGCACTGTCCATCTTGTGATCCTGCCACGGTTTTCGGGCGTGCGACAGGGCTCGTTCCGGCGCGCCATACGGCGACGGCCTGTTTGGCGACGCGTTATTGGGCGATGAGTCCCGCGATTGTCGCCAGCGTTTCGGGACCGGCATCAAGGTCATTCAGCGATACCTGGAACTCGTCGAGGCCATGTTGGTCGATGAGGCCGTTGAGCTCGCGAGCGCACTCGGCGGCCGAACCTGCGATCACGAACTGGGTTACCCATTCGGGCCGCACCAAATGTGCTGCTCCAGCCGGCCCGCCGGAGGCCAATGCCTCACGAAGCTCGGCTCGGGCGGCATCGGTCAAGCCAATGAGCGCTCGCGTCTGGGGCGACGAGTCCACCAGTCGGAACGTAAGCGCGGCTCGAACTTGATCGAGTTGGGCGTCGGTGGTGGCGACAAGGGTCATGTAGGCCATGCGTGGCCGTGTTCGTCCGGCACTGGTGGCTGCATTGGCTATCGCCGCGACGTGATCGCCAATGAGCTCCTTGTGCATGTACGACATGATGAAACCATCGGCGAGCTCGCCGGCCAGCTCCATCATCTTGGGACCGCGACCAGCGAGCCAGACCGGGATGTCTGGTCGCCCATAGTCGAGCCGAGCCGACCGAAACGAGCCGGTAGGTGCCGTCGTGTTGACTTGCTCGCCTGACCACAGCGAGCGAGCCACAGTGATGAGGTTGCGGACAGCGCTCAGCGGGGCCGTCCGTTCAATGGCGAGCGGGTCGAGGGTGAGCGCCCCGCCGGCGCCGACGCCGAGGACTGCTCGTCCGCCCGACAACTCGTCGAGGGTGGCGATGGCGGCAGCGGTCGTGCCTGGGTGGCGTGTGTAGGCGTTGGTAATGCCGGTGCCGATCTCCACGCGATCTGTCGCGCAGGCCACGGCGGCGAGGGTGACGTAGCACTCGCGCGCCGCCAATCCTTCGTCAGGGATCCAGACTCGGTGGAAGCCCAGGCGTTCGGCTTCGCGAGCTACCTCGACGATCTGGCCAACCGGACCTTCGGGCATCAGCATGCAGGTGAGTGCGACCACGGACGCCGATCCTAGGACATACCAGGAGTGGCCCTTCGGCCAAGGTGTCCCGTGTCACCCGTGACAGGAGTGCAAGACTCGGCGCGATGGAGCTGAAGGATCGAGTAGTCGTGGTGACCGGCGGGGCCCACAGAGTCGGCCGGTCCATCGTGCTCGCCCTGGCTGAAGCGGAAGCCAAGGTCGCCATCGTCTACAACTCGTCGGCTGACGCAGCGGCCACGACGGCCGGGGAATCGATCGAAGCCGGAGCGTCCGATGCGATGGCCGTCCAGTGCGATGTGTCCGACCCGGCGCCGGTGGCGTCGATGGTGGCCGACGTCCGGGGTCGGCTGGGGTCGATCGACGTCTTGGTCAACAGTGCGTCGGCCTTCGCCCGCGACACGTTTCCAACCGATGACTTCAGCGTGTGGCGCTCGACATTTGATGTGGTGCTGGACGGTGCTTTCCACTGCGCCAATGCTGTGGCGCCCGACATGGTTGCCTCCGGTCGTGGATCGATCGTCAACATCGTCGACCTTTCGGCATGGCAACCGTGGCCTGGCCGGATGGCGCACAGTGTGGCCAAGGCAGCGCTGCTGGCCCTCACTCGACAGTTCGCGGTCGAGTTGGCGCCGGCAGTGCGTGCGAACGCCGTGGCGCTTGGGCCCACCATTGCGCCGGCGAAGTTCGACGATGCGCAGATCGAACGTCTCCGCGCCCGTACCCTGCTCGGTCAATGGGCGGGCGGCGTAGAAGCTGGTCGAGCGGTCAGGTATCTGGTCGAGGCTGACGCCGTGACGGGGGAGTGCCTCACCGTCGACAGCGGTGAGCAATACGGACACGTCCGCCATCGCTTCTCGGACGAATAGCGATGAATAGGGGCGATAAAGGGAGGGTGGTCTCATGGAGTTCGGACTGCTGATGTTGGGCGACAACCTCGCCAACCCGGTCACCGGCGACCGTCGCACGCCGGCCGAGCGGCACCGCCAGATCATCGAAC
>Ga0302127_10000117_pt1 | contig 35944 bp, 32 predicted proteins | sample CB4_SCM_MG_FD_204452 | JGI IMG/M metagenome (GOLD analysis project Ga0302127, IMG submission 204452) | Marine microbial communities from Western Arctic Ocean, Canada - CB4_SCM | ecosystem: Environmental > Aquatic > Marine > Oceanic | place: Canada: Western Arctic Ocean | collected 2017-09-24
GATACTCTTGATTTCCTGCAAGGCGGCGATGTCAGGTTCTGTTTGTCGTAACCAGTCCAGAACGGTTTCGAGACGTGCTTTGATTCCGTTTATATTCCAGGTTGCTACGGTCAGACTCATTTCAGATTGAAAAGCTGGTTCCGCAACCGCAGGCAGCGGTGGCATTTGGATTTTTTATTTGGAATGAGGCACCGATCAGTTCATCCACATAATCAATTTCTGCACCTGCCAGAAACCGTATTGATTCGGAATCAATGGCAACCATCGCGCCCTCGCGCACGATCACGATGTCATCGTCATTGGTGGTCTTTTCCAGATTAAAAGTGTACTGAAAACCTGAACAGCCGCCTCCGATCACACCTATGCGCAGAATTTTGGTATCATCTTCGCTCAGTACGATCTCGGTGATGCGCCGTGCCGCGCGTTCTGATAATGTGACAATCTCTGCGTCGGTTCCAGAGTCGGTCATTGTTTGCTCCGTTGATCTGGCAATTAAGCCGGGAGTTAAGTCTGATATCAGTAGCCGCGACTGTCCTCTCAATCAACTATGATAGGCAAGAGGAAATCAAGTTTGATGAATAAACACGTTCTTGCTCCATATGCGTGTCGTTTGTCGTGTTCGCGCGGACGTTTCATTGCGGAGGAAGAAAGCCAAACTAGGTCAGATTATCAACGTGACCGCGATCGTATCATACATTCATCTGCGTTTCGCCGGTTAGCCCACAAAACACAAGTTTTTGTTTATCACGAAGGTGATCACTATCGTACACGGCTTACTCATAGCCTCGAAGTCTCGCAAATCGCACGCTCGATAACTCGCTCGTTGGGTGGGGATGAAGATCTCGCCGAAGCGCTGGCGCTTGCCCACGACTTGGGTCACACGCCCTTCGGTCATGTCGGAGAGGAGGCACTTGATGGATCGATGGCCAATTTTGGCGGGTTTGATCATAATGCCCAGTCGGTGCGTATAGTCACTCGTCTGGAAAAACGCTATGCCGCTTTCGACGGATTAAATTTAACTTGGGAAACACTCGAAGGTCTGGTCAAACACAATGGGCCGCTGACCGGCCCCAATTCCAGACAGAGAATCAGCGAAGGTCAATTGCCCCACGCTATCGCAGTGGTCGCCCGAGATATTGATCTTCATCTTGATAAATTTACCAGTTTAGAAGCCCAGATATCGGCTATTTCAGATGATATTGCCTACAACAATCACGACATCGATGATGGTATCCGCGCCGGTTTGTTCGATCTTGACGATTTACGTTCTATCGATCTAGTTAGGGATATAATCCTGGAGGTGGAACGCTTGGAAGGTGCAAGTGATTCCACGCGCAAAGTGCATGAGATGATGCGCCGCCTAATGAGCGCGATGGTTGACGATGTGACTAGGCAGGCCCGCAAATCACTAGAAAAACTGAGGGCGGCTTGCGCTGATGATATCCGTGCTGCGTCGGCACCGATTGTGACTTTTTCAACTGAATTTAGCTCCCAGATCGAGGTATTGCGAGATTTTTTATTCAATCACATGTACTTTCACGATGAGGTTCGGGAAACCCGAGAAATCGCCGGGCTAATTGTTGTTAAACTGTTTGATCTTTATATGAATAGGCTGGAACTGCTTCCCACTGAATGGCGAGCTGGTCTGACATCTGGAGAAACTGAATCGACAGCCCGTCGCGTTGCCGATTTTATCGCTGGCATGACTGATCGTTTTGCTGTTCGCCAACATAATACCTGGTTTGCACCGATATCCAATTTCGGCTAGAGACTAAAAACAACGCTTATTGAAGATCTTCGACCCATGAAATCCAACATTTTTTCCCTTTATGAAACCGTATTGCGCGAGGCGTGTGCACAGCTTGCCAGCAGCGGTGAGCTGCCGGAAGGCCTTGATACATCGCGCATAACCGCCGAAGAGCCGCGGGAAATCGAACATGGAGATATCGCCACCAACGTGGCACTGGTTCTGGCCAAACCCGCTGGCCTCAAACCGCGTGACTTAGCTGAGAAATTAGCTGCGAAGCTGGAACAACGTGAAGAGATTGTTTCGGTCGATATTGCAGGGCCGGGCTTTATCAATCTCAAACTCAGCAAATCTGCCTGGCACGAAATACTGCTTGTCGCACTACGTGAAGGCGAAAGGTTCGGCAAAGCAACATTAGGACAAGGCAATGCAGTGAATATCGAATATGTTTCGGCCAATCCGACCGGCCCACTCCATGTTGGCCATTGCCGCGGCGCGGTCGTTGGCGATGCGTTGGCAAATCTTCTTGAGCATGCCGGATATGCGGTAACTCGTGAATATTACATCAATGATGCGGGCACCCAGATAAAAATGCTGTCTCAATCCGTGTACCTTCGCTATCGAGAGGCATTGGGCGAGGATATTGGCGAGATTCCTTCCGGGCTCTATCCAGGCGACTATCTCAAGCCTGTGGGAGAGGCGCTTGCTAAAAAGTATGGAGATAGCTTTCTGGACCAGGAGGAGAAGGAGTGGTTCCCCATCATCTCCGAAGCAACAGTCGCAGCTATGATGGAAAATATACGTCAGGACCTTGCTGTTCTGTCCATCCACCATGACGAGTTTTTTTCTGAGCGCACATTGTCTGCTTCCAGCAACGATATTACCGGCAAGACCATCGACATGTTGCGCGCGCGCGATCTGGTCTATGACGGACGTCTGCCCCCGCCCAAGGGTCAGCCGAGTAAAGATTGGGAAGATCGTGAGCAGACCCTCTTTCGCTCTTCCCAGTTTGGCGATGATGTTGATCGGCCACTGATAAAATCGGATGGAACCTACACATATTTCGCCTCTGATATTGCCTATCATCAAAGCAAGTTTGACCGAGGATTTCCGTTGATGATCGATGTTTGGGGTGCCGACCATGGCGGCTACGTCAAGCGGATGCAGGCCGCAGTAACCGCGACAACCGAGAATCGTGGTGTTCTCGATGTAAAACTTTGTCAAATGGTGCGGCTATTTCGCGATGGTAAGCCTTACAAAATGTCAAAACGTGCGGGCGAGTTTGTGACTCTGCGCGATGTTGTCGATGAAGTTGGTGCCGATGCCGTCCGCTTCATGATGCTCTATCGGAGGAATGATGCGACGCTTGACTTTGATTTCATCAAAGTCGCCGAGCAGTCGCGAGATAACCCTGTATTTTATGTACAATACGCCTACGCACGCATCAATTCAGTTTTCCGGAACGCGGCTGAGCTATTGCCAGAATTTTCTCCGCGCACAATCTCTATTGATGCTCTCGATATCTCCTGTTTACAGCATGAATCAGAAATAAAACTCATCAAGCGGTTAGCCCATTACCCAAAGATTATTGAGGCAGCAGCCCGAGTCCATGAGCCCCACCGCATAGCGTTTTATCTCTATGAACTTGCCAGCGATTTTCATGCCCTATGGAATCGAGGCAAAGAGTTGCCATATTTACGGTTTATTGATGCTGATCAGGTCGACTGTACAAAAGTGCGGCTGGCCATGTTGAGCGTGGTAGCCTATGTTTTAAAGGACGGATTGGGTGTGCTGGGAGTAAGCGCTCCCATGGAGATGCAGTAGCCAGGTTTGGCGATCGGTTGATGTCGCTTTTCCGGCCGATCGTGAAAAGTTAGGTTCATTGACCATGAGTGAAAAATATAGGAATAAATCCTCCGCAACCCGCGGCAAACATCTGTATGACGCCTATGAGGCGGATGTTGGGCGCCCATATGATTCTTTCTCCGATCTTTATGACGATTTCGAGGGCAGCCGGAGCAAAACACCTTTTGTAATCATCGGTGCATTGCTAGCGGTCGCGATCGTCGGTGGGGGTGTGGCATTTGTCTATATGACTGGTGCTAGTGATGGTAACGATGGGCCGGCCGTGGTGCTTGCGGAACGTACGCCGACCAAAGTTGACCCAGAAGATCCGGGCGGTATAAAAATTCCCCATCAGGATCGACAGATTTATGAAAGTGTTTCTGGACAACGATCGTCGATCGTAGCCAATGAAGATAATCTTTCCAAGCCCGACTCTGTGAATACGGTTGAAGTCCGGAGCCAGGAGGAAGAACTGAACAGAGCTGGATTTTCCCCGAAAGGCGAGGCTGGTGCCGAATTGAAGAACGCCCGACTCAATAATGATTTGCCTCTGACAATCGGTGCTTTGGCAAACCGCAATATTGAAAACATTCCTTCTTTGAATTCTTCAGTGGAATTTCCGCCAACAGTGCCGGCCATGCCAATCTTGTCGGCTGAACCCTTGTCAGAGCTACCCAAAGAGTTCCCAACGGGCATATTTAAGCCGCGTCGTGTTCAGACTGTGACGATCGGTGCCGATGGCTCGATTATCACCAATGACACCCCAGAAACCTTGAATGTTGTTGATGGGGCAAGAAACGTGCGCACATTGACAACACTGCCGGCGGAGGTCCCCCCCCTGTCCGAGGTAATTTCTGACGGTTCCGATGTCGGTGCTGGCTCGATTCTATCAGCTGTAGTAGACCAAAAAAAACTAGCCGAACAGACGGCATTTTTTTCCCCATCGCCTCGACCCAGACCGCGCCCAATAACACGTCTTGCAGCACGAACACCTGCAGCGGCTGCAGTAAGACCAAAAATCCCGGCCGCTGCTACCTCGGCCGCCTCAGCCAGAGCCCTTGTAGGCTTTGCCGTTCAGGTGGCAGCTTATCGTGAGCAGGCTGAAGCGGTTGAACTGTTTGCAGATTTACGGCAGCGCTACCCCGGTCTAATTTCTGGTCTACAACCGCTCATACAGCGGGCTGAAATTCCTGGAAAGGGTATCTACTACCGATTAAGGATTGGCCCTGTGGCTGACAAGGGGGATGCCAAGCAGTTGTGCGCGTCACTGAAGAATGCCGGATGGGCAGGCTGCCTTGTGAAGTCGCTCTAGCGGCGATTATCATTATTTGAACTAATCAACGGTCTAATATGGCACCACGTGCTCTAATCGTAGGCTTTGCGGGATCTGAGTTGACAGTTGCGGATAGTGCATATCTTGCCGATGTTGAGCCTTGGGGCGTCATTATTTTTGCCCGCAATGTGGTAGATCGAGATCAGCTTACAAACCTCACAGGCCAGATCCGTGAGTGCCTTGCACGTCCTGATGCCCCGATTTTTGTCGACCAAGAGGGTGGGCGAGTTCAACGATTAAGTCCTCCTGAATGGATCTCCTATCCTCCGGCGGCGGATATAGCAGATTGCTATGACGACAATCACGAGAAGGGATTAGAGGCAGCCTATCTATGTGGGCGGTTGATCTCGCATGATCTCAACGAAGTCGGGATTACGTCACCCTGCCTGCCAGTGCTTGACGTTCCGGTTGATCATGCTGATCCTGTCATTGGTACGCGCGCATATGGATTAAACGCTCGGACTGTGACGGCTCTTGCGTGGGCAGCTGCATACGGTGTGGCTGAAGGAGGTTGCCTGCCGGTCGTCAAACATATTCCCGGCCATGGCCGGGCATTGTGTGATAGTCACCACGCATTGCCGTGTGTTGATACGGATCATAAAACCCTCGTTGCTTCTGACTTTGAACCCTTCAGGCTGTTGAATTCTCTACCGATCGCGATGACCGGCCACGTTGTCTTTAGTGAATATGATCGGGAGCAGCCAGCAACTCTTTCCCGCACTATAATTAGAAAAGTGATTCGTGAACTTATTGGCTTTGATGGGTTGCTGATGACCGATGATATATCGATGAATGCGCTCGGAGGTGCAATTGATACGCGCGCCTCCAGTGCGTTGGCGGCAGGGTGCGATGTTATACTTCATTGCAATGGTGATGCGTATGAAATGGCGGAGCTTGCCGAGTGTGTGAATGAATTATCTGGCCGGGCGTTAGAGCGGGCTGAGCTTGCACTAAAAACCCGGCGAGAACCGGATGTTTTTGATGTGGGAGCCGCCCGAGCGCGCCTATCGGATCTTTTGAGTGATTGGAATTAAGTCCCGTGACCAATGAAGATGATGCCGTAATATTGTCCAATGAATCTGTGGTCAATATTGATTTTCCCCCGAGCCCCGTTAACAGTCAAGCTCTTTTGGTTGATGTTGATGGTTATGAAGGCCCACTAGATCTTCTTCTGGCTCTTGCTAGGGTACGAAAGATTGATATTACTCGCATTTCCATTCTGGATCTGGCTGAGCAATACCTCCTGTTCATCCATGATCTGAATAAGGTACGCATCGAGATAGCTGCAGATTATCTCGTGATGGCAGCTTGGCTTGCTTATCTCAAAAGTAAGCTGTTGTTACCAGAAGAAGATGCAGAGGAGGGACCGTCGGGTAAAGAACTTTCTGCGCGTCTTGCTTTCCGACTTCAGAGACTTCAGGCAATGCGTAATGTTGGCGCCGCATTATTCGCTCGCAATTTGCTGGGTCGCGATGTGTTCGTTCGCGGCTCTCCAGAAGGGATACACGTTATAAAATCGTCGAAATTTAAAGCTAGTATCTATGATCTTCTTACTGCCTATGCGACCCGGCGCGCAGTCAATGTCGCGCATAAAATTAGGTTCCGAAAATTGCCCGTAATTTCGATCAAGGAAGCCCGTGTACGGCTAGAGCGGCTTGTCGGCAATCTTGACGATTGGACCACGCTCAACATTTTACTGGGCGAGCATCTGGTTGATGATGAGACGCGCCAAAGTGTGATTGCGAGTTCTTTTACCGCGACGCTGGAAATGGTCCGTGAAGGTGCAATAGAGCTGCGCCAGACGGAGCACTACGATCAGCTGTTCATTCGCCGAAAACCAAAGCCAGACCAAGACCAAGACCAAGACTATCATCTTGATATGCGAGGGCAATTGTGAGTGAGAATAAGTACTCTAGGGATTTTTCTGCAAACACTGCGCAGATCCGTGAGTTTCAAAATCTAGTCGGAGAGACATCTGTTGCCGGCGAGCTTCCTTTAAACGCGGAGGTGTTGACCGGAACGGAGCACATTGAAAAGTTGCGGATTATTGAGGCAGTGCTATTTGCCGCCAGCGAACCACTGGATGATGTAACTTTGGCAGAGAGATTGCCCGAAGGAGCAGATGTTGATGGCCTGGTGCGTGAACTTGCCGCTTTTTATTCTACCAGAGGGGTGAATCTTGTGCGTGTGGCAGGCAAGTGGAGCTTTCGCACCGCCGAGGATCTTGCGTTTGTTATGCGCCGCGAGGCGATAGTGGTTAAACGGTTATCGCGTCCGGCAGTGGAAACCCTTGCTATCATCGCTTATCACCAGCCCACCACCCGGGCTGAAATTGAGGATGTGCGCGGGGTGGCGGTCTCTAAAGGTACAATTGATGTGCTGATGGAAGCGGGTTGGGTTCATATCAAGGGGCGGCGCCAGACCCCCGGACGTCCGGTGACATTTGGTACGACTGATGAATTTTTAAACTATTTTGGACTTGAGTCGGTGAAGGATTTGCCGGGTGTTGATGAATTAAAATCTGCAGGCCTCCTGAGATCAGAGCCACCAGTCGGCTATGATGTGCTAGACGGACTGGAGGACGATGCTGATCGTGATGGTAACGTAGCAATAGATCTCGGTGAAATCACCGAAGATTGATGCTTCCTTGAGCTTGAGGAGAAAGTGAGTGGTTCAGTGCTGGATGATGCTAAAAATTCCTGCGATGATGAGGATGATTTACGCTTCGAACCGGCTGCGGGCTGAGGGTTATCAAGTCAGTCACAGGGTCATTTATTAGTGATTGTTACACATCATCTGTTCTGTGAAACTTGCACTCATGGGTCTTCATGACCAATTTACCACACATGACCATGCAAACTATCTCTCCGATACCAAACTTGGATTTAACCAAGGCTGGTGCCACTCTTACTTTTGATGGTATTTCTCGGCAGTTCGGAGGGTTGCACGCTGTTCGAAATGTTGATCTTGAGCTCTCTCCAGGTGAGATTTTGTGTCTACTCGGACCTTCTGGATGCGGTAAAACAACGCTTTTGCGTATTGCTGCGGGTCTTGAGCGCCAGAATAACGGGCGAGTGTTGATCGATGGTGAGGAGATAGCGGGTCCCAAGCGCTTTGTTCCCCCCGAAGAGCGTGGCATTGGTTTGATGTTTCAGGATTTTGCCCTATTCCCACATCTTACGGTTGCTGAAAATGTTGCATTTGGTCTTTCTAACGGCCCCCAGAGTGATGATTCTACCAGGGTTTTTGTCGCCCTAGATCGGGTTGGGCTAAGTGGTTTAGCTGATGCCTATCCTCACACATTGTCGGGTGGAGAACAGCAGCGAGCCGCTCTGGCGCGCGCAATGGCGCCGCGCCCACGTGTTCTGCTGATGGACGAACCTTTTTCTGGTCTCGACCGGTCGCTTAGGCAAAGCGTGCGCGACGATACTCTAACTATATTAAAAGAAAATGGGGCCTCTAGCATCCTGGTGACTCACGATCCTGAAGAAGCGATGACAACGGCCGATAGGATTGTACTCATGAGATCGGGATGCTTGGCTCAGGTTGGTGCGCCCGGTGAGCTTTATAACCATCCGGTTGATGCTGAGGCAATGCGCTTTTTTTCCGAAGTCAACGAGTTCCAGTCAGTGGTCGTCATGGGCGAAGTTCAAACGCCTCTCGGCAGTTATTCTTGCGTCGACATTTCCGGTGGGACAGAAGTGGTGATCCTGATCCGTGTGCATGAGATAGGCATATCGACATCCCAAAATGGTGTCGCAGCACAATTAATCCGAACGCGCTTTATCGGAGAATTCACCCAGATCGATGCAGTTCTAGGCGAAAGCGGTGATCCGATCAGGCTATGCGTTCCTGGGTTGTTTGAATGTCCTGAGGGCGGTGTGGTGCACGTTGAAACCAAACCAGAAGCTGCGCACGTCTTCGTAGCCGGCTAATATTTTCATTCCGTTCAATCTAACTACCCTCGTCTGTTCATTGTGTCTTGCCTTTGATTTTGCAATAGTGACCCAATGAGTACTGATGCGCATATGGAGTGTAGAGAATGGTCCCGGGTTGGTTGCAAATACTTGTTGTTGTGATTCTCGCGCTGATGCTATTTGGCAGCCGCGGCAAGATTCCTGAGCTCATGGGTGATTTTGCCAAAGGCATCAAAAGCTTCAAGAAGGGAATGAAGGACGAGGTTGCCGATGTTGTCGAAGAAGCCTCTGAAGCCAAATCCATCGATCACGAAAGTGAAGAGAAAGTCGGCAAAATTGCCAAGAAACATAAGGCAAGCTAAGCCTCACTAGGTGTGATCTGGAATTTTAACTCAAAAAGTGATGGGTAATGTTTGATCTTGGTTGGTCAGAACTGCTTTTGATCGCTGTAGTCGCGATCGTTGTGGTCGGGCCCCACGATTTACCGCGAATGACGCGCACAGTGGGTCAATATGTGATCAAGATTCGCCGTATTGTTCAAGATCTGCAAAATCAGTTTAACGATGAGTTGGATAAGGCAAACTTGGACGAAGTGACTAAGGATATTGGCGAGTTGCGAAATCTCAATCCGGCGCGAAAATTCAGGAAAGAACTCACTAAGCCATTCAGATTTGCTGCCGATGAGCTGACAGGAAAAGTCAATAAAATTAACCAAGAAGGCGAGGCAGAGGACGAAAAAGCTGAGAACATTGCAGTTAGATTGAATGAGGAGAAACCTGATGGCTTTTAATCTCTGTGCGAGCTATCGGTACTGCGGGGCCACGTGTGAAATGCCATGGAAAGGGCGTAATTTTAATAGGTCGAAGGCGCTAATCTCTTGGGTGTTGAGCAATCACGAGCCATGGCCGAGTCGTAAGTTTCGCATTCAGATGCTCAAACAGGCGATGTTGGCGTGAGCCAGGAAGATATTGAATCAACTCGCGCGCCGTTGGTAACCCATTTAATCGAACTGAGGTCTCGTTTGATCCGGACACTTGCGGTGCTGGGCGTTGCCTTTGTAATATGCTTTTTATTCGCCGGCGATATTTTCAATATTCTACTGGGTCCCTATGAGTACGCCGTTGGTGATAACTCAAAAGTTGAACTCATATATACTGCGCCGCAGGAATTTTTATTCACGCAGATAAAAGTTGGCTTATTTGGCGCTATTTTTATAGCCTTTCCAGTGATCGCTATTGAGCTCTACCGGTTTATTGCTCCGGGGCTCTACCGCGATGAGCGGCACGCGTTTCTGCCTTATCTGGCGGCGACCCCGATATTATTTCTTCTTGGCGCTACGCTGGTTTATTTTGTTATCATGCCGCTTGCCATGGGTTTTTTTCTCAGCATGGAGCAATCGGGTAGCGAGGGGGTCGCGTCTATTCAGTTGGTTCCACGCGTTAGTGAGTATCTTGGACTGATCATGACGCTCATTTTAGCATTTGGAATATGTTTTCAGCTTCCCGTCATACTCACTCTTCTAGCGCGTATTGGTGTGGTCGATGCCGCCGGGCTGCGGGCCAAACGAAAATATGCGATAATTGGAGTTTTCGCTGTCGCAGCATTTTTAACGCCACCCGACCTCATCAGTCAGATTGGTCTCGCATTGCCAACACTCTTCCTTTACGAACTTGCCATATTTTCCGTACAGATTGTTGAACGTCGCCGTGCCAAAGAAGGGGTCGCTGACGAAGCTAGCAAGGGTGAATAGCCTAATAATTGGCGCGTTTGATATCTTCTCTTGCTGCTGGACGCGGGCCTGTCTTGGACCTATAGACCATCATGTTTATTGTATTCCTCGATTGTAAGGTCGCCATAAAATATTCTGCGACCGAAAAGTTGCTACACAAAGATTTACCGATATGCACGACATCCGCTGGATCCGCGAAAACCCGACGTTGTTTGATGAGGCGCTGAAAAAACGTGGTGCTAAGGAACAAAGCTGCAAGTTGCTTGTGCTCGATGAGCGTCGCCGTGCTGTATTAACTGCCCTTCAGGATCTGCAGTCGCGACGTAACGATGTGTCTAAAAAGATTGGCCAAGCTAAAGCCTCGGGAGATGAGGAGCTTGCGCAAACGCTAATTGATGAAGTTGCCGGACTGAGAGATAAAGTTCAGAAGGGTGAAGATGATGTGCGAAGTTTGCATCGTGAGCTTGAAAAATTGCTTGCTAGGATAGCAAATCTTCCTGCCGAAGATGTGCCGGTTGGAGTGGATGAAGCTTATAATATCGAGCGAAAGGATCACCGCTTCGGAAAGCAGCGTCTATTCAACTTTAAACCAAAACAGCATTTTGAGTTGGGTGAAGCCGGACGCTTGATGGATTTTGAAGCAGCTGCCAAATTATCCGGTGCGCGCTTTGTGGTTCTCCGCGGTGCGATGGCTCGGCTCGAGCGCGCGATCGCGCAGTTTATGCTCAATCTGCAAATCGGTAAAAACGGCTACACTGAAATAAGTCCTCCTCTTATGGTTCGAGATGATGTGATGACTGGCACCGGTCAATTGCCAAAATTTGAGGAAGATTTGTTTGCTGCCTATACTATGCCAAATCTCCATGGCATGGTTGGTAGCGTGATCTCGGCTAGTTCGACTGATTTGGGGGCAGGCGGTACTGTGCAAGGCGAAGTCGCCGGTGATCGGCATTGGTTGATCCCGACCGCCGAGGTTCCGCTCACAAATCTAGTGCGTGAGAGTATTCTTGATCAAGATCAGCTGCCGATGCGGCTGGTCGCCCTCACTCCATGTTTTCGCGCCGAAGCCGGTGCAGCTGGACGTGATACCAGAGGAATGATCAGGCAGCACCAGTTCTCAAAGGTCGAACTGGTGTCGATTGTCACGCCCGACCAGTCAGCTAATGAGCATGAGCGGATGTTGAGTTGTGCTGAAGATGTCCTCAAGTCCCTCGATCTTCCATTTCGAGTGATGACGCTTTCAACTGGAGATATGGGTTTTTCTGCCACCAAGACCTACGACATTGAAGTTTGGCTGCCAGGGCAGAATGCCTACCGAGAGATTTCCAGTTGTTCCAATTGCGGTGCATTCCAGGCCCGGCGCATGAATGCCCGTTACCGCCCGACTAGTGAAAAACAGGTTCGCCACGTCCATACGCTCAATGGTTCTGGCCTCGCGGTCGGGCGTACATTGGTTGCCGTGTTGGAAAACTATCAGAACGCGGATGGCTCTGTGGTAATCCCGTCGGCTCTTCTGCCCTATATGGATAATATCACCAAAATCGATTCTATTGATGCGCGGGAAGGTGTTGCGTTATGAAAATAGGACGGATTCTCGTTACTAATGATGATGGAATTAATGCACCAGGGCTTGATATTCTCGAAGAGGTTGCTCATTCCTTGTCCGACGATGTTTGGGTTGTGGCGCCGGAAAGCGAGCAAAGCGGCACATCTCATTCACTTACTTTGTCTGAGCCTTTGAGGTCTCGAAAGATTTCTAACCAGCGTTTTGCGGTGCGTGGAACCCCAACTGATTGCGTGATGATGGGAGTGTGCCTGCTTGTTGAAGGTAGCCGGCCAGATCTTGTCCTCTCCGGCATCAATCGCGGGCAGAATCTCGCTGACGACGTTGGTTATTCCGGCACGGTCGCAGGCGCTATGGAAGGTACGGCACGTGGGATAACCTCAATTGCTCTTAGTCAAGCGTTCAATATTCATAATCCGGGAAAACCTGCATTTGATACCGCTCGCAACAATGCCCGTTGGGTCATAATTAATTTGCTTTTGGCTAGCCCGCATCCACACGGGGTATTCTTTAACGTGAATTTTCCAGACTTGCCAGATCGAGAAGATCTTGAGATTGAGGTCACCAAACAGGGGAGGCGTGATCAATCAGCTAATATCATTGAAGAGCGCAAGGATCCGCGCGGCATCAATTATTATTGGCTTGGCTTTCGCCGTGAAAAGCAAGAAGCGCCTGTTGGCTCTGATTTACGCTCAGTATTTGATGGTAAAATATCGGTAACACCTCTTCATCTCGATTACACTCATGAGGCGAGCCGGCACGACTTGGCAGCATCTCTCACAAAGACCCAGCGCAGCAGATAATCACTACAAGTGATAACGTCAAGATCGATGGTGAAGGTAGCTCCGACGTCCGTCCACTCGAGCTGATGATGTATCTTCGTAACGCCGGAATTCACGATACCCATGTTCTGGTGGTGCTAGAGCGTGTTCCGCGCAAACTGTTTGTTCAGGACACTCCTGTTTAGCCAAAGATCAACGGATTGCTATATTAGTAAGATTTTTTTATCTCAGAAACACGTTGTTAACCGCAATTGAGGTCTACTGCGTTCAGGTAGCGAAGGTATGAATCATGCGTAACTCTATTGCTTCCGCCAAAATCCGATCTGTAAATATAGGACCCTTGGCGGTATCTTTCATTTTAGCCGGATTTCTTGCCGGGTGCTCGACTGATGTTCAGCGCTTCGGCCATACGGGAAGTTTAGGCTCAACTGCTGCGGAGATCGCAGCGCCTGTAGTAGAGGTTGAGCGCGCGTTGTTGGGAGTGGCAGGACTTGCAGAGGAACCTGCTGGGGTAAATGAAGGCTCGGCCTATATGGGGGCCTCGTTAGCAGAGGCATCTGTCACGCCGGGAGCAGGCCGATTGGTTGAGGTGGAGCCTGGTGACACTGCATTTTCGATTGCGCGACGCAACGGAGTCTCAGTCGCCGTGCTGGTGGAAGCTAATGATTTGTCAGCCCCTTATGCAATCCTTATTGGTCAGAAAATAATAATACCGGGTGAGGAATTGGCTAGAACACCTGTGAGCGCACCAAAGAGTGTTCCCGCGCGAGGTGGAACCGCACACACCGTCTCAACTGGTGATACATTGTTTAATATATCACAGCGCTATGGCATTGATGTCAAAAACCTCTCCGAGACCAATAATCTCGACGTTAGCGGTACTATTAGGATTGGTCAGATTCTACGCTTGCCTGGAGATAGAACCCAGAGTGCTACCGGTGGACCATTGAATAGAGTGCTGAAATCACGTGTGGTTGAGGAAAGCGAAGCTGTAAGTAAGCGGCAAGTTGCGGCACTAACGCCGCCGGTTGAGGCGCTGGCAACGCCGGTTGAGATCACACAAAGTAAATTCCGCTGGCCGGCGAAAGGTCGCGTTGTGTCTCCCTATGGTGAGGCTGATAATGGCCAGCAAAATGACGGCATTAATATCTCCGTTCCTGAAGGTACGTCGGTGAAGGCCGCTGAGGGCGGGGTTGTAGCCTATGCCGGCAGCGAGCTGAAACGTTATGGGAATCTGGTGTTGATCAAGCATGACAACGATTTTGTTACGGCCTATGCCCACAATAGCGCACTGCTTGTAACCCGTGGCGACAATGTCATGCGTGGACAGGTTATAGCCAAGGCTGGACAAAGTGGTTCTGTCAAAAAGCCTCAGATCCATTTTGAGGTGCGCCAAGGCTCAAAAGCTGTTGATCCGATGCCTTTTCTTGAAGGGGCCTGACTCAGGCGTTAGCTTTGTTAGTCTATATAAGCATTTTATTTGACTAGGAATTTACTGGTTGCGGGCGGGTTACCTGCGGTGCTTAGTGCGGCCTGCACTATTTCTGTCGACAGGTGTTTGGCTGCCTTATGCCAAGGGTACGCTTAACCGGCCGGCAAGATCTTGAATGAACTGCCAGGCAACACGCCCCGAGCGCGCACCGCGTGTGGTTGCCCATTCAAGGGCGTCACCTCGCAATGTTTCCTCATCTACTTTTAGCGCGTAGTGATAGACATATGTGCGCACCATCTCTAGATAATCTGCCTGTGAACAATTGTGAAAGCCAATCCACAATCCAAACCGATCGGATAGAGAAACTTTTTCTTCTACCGCCTCAGACGGATTGATCGCGGTTGAGCGTTCGTTTTCCATCATGTCACGTGGCATCAGATGTCGCCGGTTCGACGTTGCGTAAAAGACAACATTTCCTGGCCTCCCTTCGATCCCACCCTCCAGAACTGCCTTCAGAGATTTGTATGTCGCATCTCCTCCGTCGAAAGAAAGATCATCGCAAAATACGATAAATTGGAGTTTCGGAGCTTCCCGAGTAAGCCCCATTAGATAGGGTAGGGAATCGATATCTTCGCGGTGAATCTCAATCAGCTTGAGCGTAGTACCAGATTGGATTGAGGCTTCATGATGTACAGCCTTGACAAGAGAACTCTTACCCATACCGCGCGATCCCCATAGCAGGGCGTTGTTGGCCGGTAGGCCTTTTGCAAATCGAATCGTATTTTCCAGTAGAAGATCTCGGTTGCGTTCGATACCACGTAAAAGTGATATTTCAAGGCGGTTGACCTGTGTCACCGGGGTTATCGTGACGGGGTCGGTATTCCATACGAATGCTTCCGCCTCAGACCAGTCGGGCTTTAGCTGTGTCTGCGGCGCCAGCCTTCCCAAGGCGAATTTGATCTCGGCAATTTCGTTGATCAGTAGTTGTGCCAGTCGATCGTCCACTTTCGTCCTCGATTCTAGTTCAATTGTAAATTAGTAGTATACTCGTCAATTGCCTATAGCATGATCATAATTAGCCGGAGCAGGCGCTCTCGCCAAGGTCTAGATGGTAGTTATGTTTACGCACTTGCATTAGCTGTCTTCGATCGTATAGTCGCTGCACATTGCAAGCGCTGGCGCACAATGCTACCGGCTAGTGTGTACTATGTATTCATACGGAGCTTTCTATGATTATAACCCCAGCCTATGCTCAGGTCCCCGGTGGCGGTGGCGATATGTTCGTCCAGCTACTGCCTTTTCTTTTGATTTTCGTGATCATCTATTTTCTGATCCTTCGGCCCCAGCAAAGACGGGTGAAAGCACACCGGGAAATGGTCTCGACCATTCGGCGCGGTGATACGATTGTGACGGCTGGTGGTCTGATCGGCAAGGTATCGAAAGTTACTGACGAAACTGAGATTCAAATTGAGCTTTCTGAAGGTGTTCGAGTGCGCGTGGTGCGTTCGACCATCCAGGAGGTGCGGGTTAAAGGTGAGCCGGCGGCTTCTAAAGAAGTTGAATAGAATCGTTGTGAATTAGTTTAGATTGGCTCCATGCTGCATTTCGCCAACTGGAAGATTGCAACGGTTCTTGCGGTATCTCTCGCTGGATTGCTGTTCGCAATGCCAAATATGTTTTCATCCGAGATGCGTGCGCGCTTCCCGTCTTTGTTGCCTAATCAGGCTGTGAACCTAGGATTGGATCTGCGCGGTGGTTCGCACCTGCTCTTAGAGGTTGAAACCGGTGTCGTGATCAAAGAGCGGCTTGAAGCTGTGATTGATGATGTGCGCTCAAATTTACGCGAACAGCGTATTCGCTACACGGGGCTGCGTGCGGATAAGCAGGCGGTTATGGTCCGAATTACCGATCCGGAGCGCTTGGACGAAGCCATCGCGCTGTTGGAAGATCTTGCCGCGCCAGTTACCAACGGTGTCCTCGGCAGTGTGGCAACAGTAGATCTTGTGATCGAAGTGCTAGACGAAAATCTGATTTCTATCGCTTTGACTGAATCGGCGATTGAACAGCGAATTTTATCTGCTGTAGATCAGTCAATTGAGATTGTTCGCCGTCGCATTGATGAACTTGGCACCACAGAGCCTACGATTCAGCGTCAGGGTAGCGAACGTATTTTAATTCAGGTGCCAGGATTTGATGATCCTGCACGATTGAAGACGCTGCTTGGCCAGACAGCAAAGATGAGTTTTCGATTGGTTGATGTCACAGCTCGAACCGAAGCACCGCCGGCCGGTACTGATGTGATCTATGATGAGTCAAATCCTCCGCGTGCCTATGTGCTGCGTCGGCGGGTTGTTGTTTCCGGGGAGAACTTGGTAGATGCACAACCAGGATTTGAGCAACAAACCAACGAGCCGATTGTAACCTTCCGTTTCGATGCCACAGGGGCACGTCGGTTCGGTCAGGTAACACAGGAAAATGTAGGTCGTCCTTTTGCCATCGTTCTTGACAATAAAGTGATATCAGCACCTGTGATCCGAGAAGCAATTCTCGGGGGTACTGGGCAAATCTCCGGTGGCTTTTCGGTTGAAGAGGCTAACGATCTTGCAATTTTACTACGCGCGGGTGCGTTGCCCGCACCATTAATAATCTTGGAAGAACGTACAGTTGGCCCAGGTCTTGGTGCTGATTCAATTGCCGCTGGCGAAATGGCAGCCATAATTGGCCTTCTTATCGTGATTGGATTCATGATTGTGAGTTACGGCCTGTTCGGTGTCTTTTCCGATATTGCGTTGATGATAAATATTGGCTTAATTCTAGGTATTTTGTCATTGTTGCAGGCAACCTTGACCTTGCCGGGAATTGCCGGAATTGTTCTAACCATCGGTATGGCAGTTGATGCCAATGTGCTCATTTATGAGCGTATTCGGGAGGAAGTGCGTCAGGGTAAGTCACCCATATCGGCAATCGAAGCTGGCTATAAACGGGCTCTTGGGACAATTTTGGATGCGAATATCACAACGTTTATCGCAGCTGTAATTCTGTTCCAGATGGGATCGGGCCCGGTGCGCGGATTTGCCGTAACGCTTGCTATCGGTATTGTCACTTCGGTCTTTACCGCATTTACGGTTACCCGATTAATGGTGTCGGTATGGATCCGCCGGCGTCGTCCGGGTGCCGTGCCGCTCTAGGAGCGTTTGTTATGATGAAACCTCTTCAGCTGATCTCGCCCAACACCAAAATTCCGTTTTTGACTTACCGCATGATTGCTTTCGTCGTATCTGGTGTTCTGATGGCCACCTCGATTGTTCTGGCGTTAGTCTTTGGCCTTAATTACGGCATCGATTTTCGTGGTGGTACGCTAATCGAGATTCAGGATAAAACAGGTCCGGCTGATATTGGGAAAATCCGTGATAAACTGAGCAACCTTGGTCTTGGTGACGTTCAGATCCAAGAATTCGGTGGGCCAAGAGATGTGTTGATCCGCATTTCACAGCAGCCCGGCGGCGATGAGGTGCAGCAACAGGTCATTACGCGCGTTAAGGAAGTGATAGGAGATACAGTAGTATATCGGCGCGTCGAAGTCGTCGGTCCCAAGGTATCTGCAGAACTTATTACTTCGGGTATCACGGCGGTAATAGCGGCAATTTTTGCCGTTCTTATCTATATCTGGTTTCGATTTGAATGGCAGTTCAGTATTGGCGCTGTCTCTGCACTGGTGCATGATGTAGTGATTACTATCGGGATGTTTTCTGCGTTGCAGCTTGAGTTTAACCTCTCGATTATCGCCGCGATTTTAACCATTGTTGGCTACTCGCTGAACGATACGGTGGTGGTATTTGATCGGGTGCGTGAGGAGTTGCGTCGTTATAAGACGATGGAGCTCTCAGCTCTCCTCAACCTTGCCATCAATCGTACCTTATCGCGTACCATTATGACGTCTGTAACCACGCTGCTTGCCCTTCTATCCCTCTACATATTTGGCGGGGAGGTAATCCGTGGCTTCACTTTTGCCATGATCTGGGGCGTAGTTATTGGAACTTATTCCTCGATCTTTATCGCATCGCCCATATTGCTTCTGTTAAAAGTGAAGCGTGACTGGTCAAGAACAGGTGCTTCTCCAGCCAACAATAGTGCGAGCTAGACGGGTTGGGACTTATGGCAATGCCGGCAATTGATGGCAAAAAATTCAGGCAAAAATAAAATTGAATCTGCCGCTTGTTGCGATGTTCTGCGGGCGCATGATCGGGACCGCCTGATTGCAAATCTGTTCGCGCCGCAGCATCATCGGTTTCATCTAAATGCCTTGTGTGCTTTTGCGGCTGAACTGACTTCCATCAGGACGAAGGTGAGCGAGCCGCTGCTGGGGGTAATGCGCCTTCAATATTGGCGCGATGTCTTGTGCTCGTACAATGAGACTATGAAAACTGGAAATCCACTGGCTGATGCTCTGCGCCAGATGCTTGGAGAGACAGAATTGACGTTCACTGTGATTGAGCAGTTGATCGATAACCATGAATCACAGCTGCATGATGATTGTCCGCTTGAGCTTTCCACCTATGAACGCCGATATGCTGAACTTGAGGGCTGGACCATCAGACAGGGTGCGCGCCTGATTCTGCCTGGGATTATTTTAGATGAGATTGCTGATTCTGCTGGTGTGGCCATAGGGATGACGAGAGCACTCACACAATATTTTCCTGGAAACGATGAAATACGTGCGTTTCCAATAGATATTCTTGCCATACATGGAGCTGATCAGCGATCCATAGGATCGAATAAGCTAGCTGCTGAAGCGGTGTTGCGAGATCTCATCTCAGCCGTGCGCTATCACCTGAATAAGGTAAGGGAGTACGCGCGAGTGATTCCGGTTCAAGTGCTTCCGTTACTGCTACCTCTTGCGGCAGTAGAACTAGATTTACGGAATTTAGAGCGCTATGGATGGGGAGTGAGGACCGGAAATTTGCGACGGCAACTTGCTATCTACCAGTCGGCTTGGAGAACAAATGTCTAAAAATAATGAGAGGGACTATCCTATTCGGCAGGTTGCCGATTGGAGCCAAGCCATAGACTGAGGTCCGTAAGAGCCCGGCTTGTAAAAGCGCGTTTTCGAGCCTGTGAGCGTTCGCGCTTTGGCACACGGCCGATGGGTCGTGGAACTTCAACTGGCGGAAACAGGCCGAAATTTATATTCATTGGCTGAAAACTTGGGCTCTCCGGAGAGCCTTCCAGATGACCGATTGTTATGTGAGCGAGTAGCGCGCCAAGGGCGGTGGTGGGAGGAGGAACGCTGATCTTTATGCAAGCTCGCTCGCTCGCCGCGAACTGGCCAGCAAGAAGACCAATCGCAGCAGATTCGACATAGCCTTCAACACCGGTGATTTGACCGGCAAAGCGCAGCGAATGTATGCCGGACATGTTGAGGCGCAAGGTCTCGTTCAGAAGCTTTGGGCTATTTAGATAAGTATTCCGGTGAATGCCGCCAAGCCGGGCAAAAACAGCTGCTTCAAGCCCTGGAATCATTCGGAAAACACGAGTTTGCTCGCCATATCTCAACTTGGTTTGAAAGCCGACCATATTGTAGAGTGTTCCCAGTTTATTGTCCTGGCGTAGTTGCACCACCGCATACGGTTTGGTCCTTGGATCATGAGTATTGGTCAAGCCAACGGGTTTCATTGGGCCATGTCGTGGCGTCTCTGCTCCGCGCTCCGCCATCACTTCAATAGGTAGGCAACCCTCAAAATAGGGTGTGTTGAGCTCCCAATCGTGAAACTCCATCGTTTCTCCTGCCAAAAGTGCGTCGATAAAAGCAAGATATTGCTCCTTGTCGAGAGGACAGTTGATGTAGTCAGCCCCGCTTCCACCAGGGCCTTCTTTGTCGTACCTGGACTGGAACCATGCGATATTCATATCGATGGACTCGGTATGGATGATCGGGGCAATGGCATCGAAAAACGCTAATGAGTTTTGTCCAACGAAAGAGGAAATCGCCTCGCTGAGTGCCGTCGAGGTTAATGGCCCGGTTGCAATGATTGCATTCCCCCAGTCTTCCAAGGTTAGTTGTTTTATTTCTTCACAGACAATTGAGATCAAGCTTTCATGGTTGATTCGCGCGGTGACCATTTCTGAAAATCCTTCTCGGTCAACCGCGAGTGCGGAGCCGGCAGGTACCTGATTGGCGTCTGCCGCAGACATAATCAACGACCCTGATCGCCGCATTTCTTCATGCAATAGGCCAACTGCATTGAGCTCAGCATCATCAGATCTAAATGAATTAGAGCAGACCAATTCGGCAAGTTTTTCAGTCTGGTGAGCTGGAGTGGATTGGGCTGGCCGCATTTCGTGTAAAATTACAGGTACTCCACATCGCGCCACCTGCCATGCCGCCTCTGAGCCTGCGAGTCCGCCGCCGATAATATGGATTGGCTTCATTTGATGAAAGGCTCCATGGAATTGCGTTTTTGTCTGTCCGAGATAAACGGGGCAACTCGTCATAGCTTGCTTGTTTATCTGCAGCCATGAGTTTCGTCTATCAAGGTTGAAAGAGAGGTCTGTGGTCAAGCGTGTGTTTGCATAAATGATGAGGGGCCTGAGGGGGGCTCAAGAGTTGGGGCGCGATTTAAGTCAAGATTTTAATTTCATGAGACAAAAGGCAGGTGCTCATTTACTGAAATAAGGCGTGTAATGTTACTTTGTAGCGCTATTCAGCCGCTTCCACTGTCTTAGCACCGGCCCGTCGTTCAAACATGTCTCTTAGATAATGGCCTGTATAGCTTTGTTTCGATTGTGCGATGTCCTCCGGTGATCCGGTTGCGATAATTTGCCCACCGCCATCACCGCCGTCCGGCCCAAGATCAATGATCCAATCAGCAGTTTTAATCACTTCGAGATTATGCTCTATCACTATCACGCTATTGCCTTGTTCAACCAGCGCATGCAGCACTTCTAGAAGTTTAGCCACATCATGGAAATGAAGGCCCGTGGTCGGTTCGTCGAGGATATAGAGCGTGCGGCCGGTCGCCCGCTTTGAGAGTTCTTTCGATAATTTAACCCTTTGAGCTTCGCCACCTGACAGCGTTGTTGCTTGTTGCCCCACCTTGATATAATCGAGGCCGACACGCTTGAGGGTCTGCAGTTTGTCGCGAACGGAAGGCACTACACGAAAAAAAACAGCTCCTTCCTCAACTGTCATGTCAAGCACATCTGCGATTGATTTTCCGCGAAACTGAATTTCGAGTGTCTCTCGATTGTAGCGTTTGCCCTTGCACACATCGCATGTAACATAAACATCGGGCAGAAAATGCATCTCAATTTTAATTACACCATCACCCTGACATGCCTCGCAGCGACCGCCTTTGACATTAAATGAGAAACGGCCTGGTTTGTAGCCGCGAACGCGGCTTTCCGGTAGCTCGGAGAACCACTCCCGGATGGGTGTGAATGCGCCGGTATAAGTTGCTGGATTTGATCGGGGGGTGCGCCCGATCGGAGATTGATCTATGTCGATAATTTTATCGAGCAATTCGATGCCGTTAAGTGCAGAATGGGCACCTGGAACATCCCGCGTCCCGTTGAGCCGACGGGCCAAAGCGCGGTAAAGAGTGTCCAGAACAAGAGTCGATTTCCCCGAGCCAGAAACGCCAGTGACGCAAGTAAAAAGTCCTAGAGGAAACTGTACATCAACGGCTTTAAGGTTGTTCTCAGATGCGCCCTTAAGTTCGATGGTCCGCCCAGCGATGATTGTACGCCGAACTTTCGGCATGGGCACTTTAAGGCATCCGGTAAGGTACTGGCCGGTGATGCTGGCTTGATTTTTCATGATTTCTTGAGGCGTGCCTTGGGCCACTATCTTGCCGCCATGAACACCAGCACCAGGTCCAATATCAACCACATGGTCTGCGATCAGTATGGCATCCTCATCATGTTCTACCACGATGACTGTATTCCCGAGGTCGCGTAATCTTATCAATGTATCAAGAAGACGCTGATTGTCGCGCTGATGCAACCCGATTGAGGGCTCGTCGAGTACATATAACACCCCCGTTAGACCAGACCCTATTTGGCTTGCTAGTCGGATACGTTGAGATTCTCCTCCAGAAAGTGTTGATGAAGAGCGCGCGAGCGTCAGGTAACCAAGGCCAACATCATTAAGAAATTTTAGCCTTTCGCGAATTTCCTTTAAGATACGCTCGGCGATTTCGTTCTGTTTCTGGGTAAATGAGTGCGGTACGTCTTCAAACCATCTTGCAGCATTGGCAATCGATAGGCTGGCGACCTCACCAATATGCTTTCCATTGATTTTTACTGCCCGTGGTTCGGGCTTTAGGCGAAATCCACAACATTCTTCGCATGGTTTTTTTGACTGATAGCGCTCGATCTCTTCTCGCGCCCAGTTGCTCTCAGTTTCGCGCCAGCGCCGCTCAAGATTCGGAATAACTCCCTCAAATGGCTTTTCGACATCATAAACTCGAACACCGTCATCATAGGTAAACCGAACTTTTTCACCAATAGAGCCATAGAGGATCACATTGCGTGCGCTTTCGCTGAGTTGTGTCCACTTGGTTCCCATATCAAAATCGAAATGGCGTGCCAGGGCTTCTAGCGTCTGCGTATAATACGGAGAAGTTGAGCGCGTCCAAGGCGCAATCGCCCCTAATCTAAGCGTTCTATCGCCATCTGGTACCACCCGATCTGGATCAACCATTTTCTGGCTGCCAAGACCATCGCAAACCGGGCATGCTCCATGCGGATTGTTGAATGAAAATAGTCTTGGTTCAATTTCATCGATAGTAAACCCAGATGATGGACAGGCAAACCGGGCTGAAAACACAATTCGTTTGTGATTTTCATTTTTTGACAAATTGGGCGCTGCCAGGCGCGCAGGATCAAGAGCTTCGTCGGCGAATTCGATCACTGCTAGGCCATCGGTAAGTGTGAGGACAGTTTCAAATGAATCTGCCAATCGTTGCATGATATCGGAACTCATCACCAGCCGATCGACAACGACATCAATGTCGTGATTAAATTTCTTGTCAAGCGGTGGCACGTCGCCTACTTCAAAGAATTCTCCATCAACTTTGATGCGCTGAAACCCGCGCTTGATTAGGTCGGCAAGATCTTTGGCGAATGTGCCTTTGCGCCCACGTACGATTGGCGCAAGCAGAAAAAGCCGCGTTCCTTCATCAATTTCCATCACCCGATCAACCATTTGACTGATCGTCTGGCATTCAATAGGAAGCCCCGTTGATGGCGAATAGGGCACCCCTACGCGCGCAAACAACAGTCTCATATAGTCATGAATTTCGGTTGCCGTTGCGACGGTAGAGCGTGGGTTTTTTGATGTGGTCTTCTGTTCAATCGAGATTGCAGGCGAAAGACCGTCAATTTGATCTACATCGGGCTTTTGCATTATCTCCAGGAACTGGCGTGCATAAGCTGAAAGACTTTCTACATAACGCCGCTGTCCTTCTGCATAAATAGTATCAAAGGCCAGTGATGATTTTCCCGAGCCAGAAAGTCCGGTCACGACAATCAATTTCTCGCGCGGCAAATTAAGATCAACATTCTTCAGATTGTGTTCACGCGCGCCACGAATGGAAATTGATTTTAACATCGACGACTTAACTTTCCGCTATATAAACTGGCGCACTATTGGCTCAACAGTCATGACGTTGGGTAATAAAATGGCGATGCGGGTGCCCCGCGTGAATTCTGCTGTCTGTATATTTCAGGTCAAGCTTGTGAATAACCTGTAGCGAGCGATCGTTTGTCGGCGTGTACATTGTAATGATCCAATTGAAATTCAAATATATACTATAACATTGAGTGATAACCGATTTAGGTATCGTAGGATTGACCAATCGATTGCAAATCACCTCGTTAATAAAAAAAGGAGTGCCGTCAACAGAGATCTGGTCTGCTGGAAATAGTACTCATAAGTCCAGTCAGTTCCGACTAAGGAGAAATCTCTTTGGCAGCCCTTTCATGCTCACTCTGCTCTAATGGATGTTGGCGCTAGAATTTAATTAGTGGTTTGCCATCAGTCTATGTAACAGCTGAAACTGTATTGCACAGATGGGGGGTGTGTAATCAAATAGGTCTCTGACGAGCCGAGGAATTTAAAAATGAGTTTAAAGATACGTTGTAGCTTGATTTTTGGGGAACATTATAAGAACTTTTTCCCATGAGCAACTGTGGATGGCGTAGTTTGGTGCATAGTCGCCGGGCCCGCTATCCGTTAATATTGTTGCCAATAGGTAGAGTTGAATATTATGGAAAATGGGGAGCACCATCATGGCCGGCAGCGTGAATAAGGTTATTTTGATTGGAAATCTGGGTGCTGATCCGGAAATTCGCCGTACCCAAGATGGTCGTCCAATCGCGAATTTACGTCTAGCAACTAGCGAAAGCTGGAAGGATAAAAATTCTGGTGAACGCAAGGAACGCACCGAGTGGCATCGAGTGGTAATTTTTTCTGAAGGTCTATGCCGAATTGCTGAGCAATATCTAAAAAAAGGTTCGAAGGTCTATGTGGAAGGCCAGCTTCAGACACGAAAATGGGAAGATCAGTCAGGGCAAGAGCGCTACAGCACTGAGGTTGTTTTGCAGAATTTTAACTCAACCCTCACCATGCTTGATGGACGCCGTGAGGGTGGTGGATCATCGGAATTCTCATCCGATAGCGACTTTGGTTCCGATCAACCTGTGAATTCAACGCAAAATAAATCCAGTACAGAAGAGTTCGATGATGAAATACCATTTTAGTACTAATCTGACTGACTCTGCGCTGATAAATCGGCTTGTCTATCCGTCATAGACGCCCATAGATGGCATGGTCATCTACGGATACCTTTAAGGTTCTCAGCATAATAAAAGACTCTGTCTATAGTTTTAATTTGCATCCATTTAGTGGTAAATGTCTAAGACTTTTAGATTGTATCTACTTACATTAATTCATTGTTTTACAATATCTTATAAAGAATACATCACTTAAGACTTAAATGGTTCGGGTGATAGCAAGCTTTAAGTTTCATCTAAGTCAGTCACTATGAGATATCTGATTAATTGATTTTTATGTTAAACTTTACTGTAAACGTTACCCTTTGTGTCTGATGTCGTGTTGAGGTTGGAAAATACCTTCACGCTTCTTGCTCTGACAATAGATTTTTCGAAAATTATTTATTTTAGGCGTGAGAGTGATTGCGTCTTGACCGTCGCGCGAATATACAAGCGCGCGAAATAGCGAGTTGTCAGCTCGGAGTGCTAATATATGGCAAAGCGTCAAAATAATTATATGAACGACTATCGGCCGAATGATGGTGAGGCGTTCATGAATACTTTTCAGCGTACCTATTTCAGGGATAGGCTGCAGGTATGGCGTGAAGATATTTTACGCGAAAGCCGGGGAACCATTGCTAATCTTCAAGAAGAGCAGAGGCAACATCCCGATGTGACCGATCGCGCCTCATCCGAGGCTGACCGCGCATTGGAGCTGCGTACCCGTGACCGCCAACGCAAGCTTGTCTCGAAAATTGATTCGGCATTGCGTCGGATTGAAGATGGAACGTATGGTTATTGCGAGGAAACTGGTGATCCAATTGGCTTGTCCCGCCTGGTTGCTCGACCAATCGCGACGCTTTCGATAGAGGCGCAGGAGCGCCACGAACGCCGAGAACGATTTTATCGAGATGAATAACACTTAGCTACTCATTGTTGTCGTGCCTCCGGTGTGCCGTATTAGATTAGACATGTTTTAGCTTCAGGTTTGTGTCCTTCCGATAACAGTAAACTTCGACATTGGTTGGCGTTGCGGGAGCATCTGTCGTGTGGTGTTGGTAACTTGAAGGGGAAAGCTTCACCGTTCACCGCTTGCCGACAATATAGTTATTCTGTTATAGACCGCTCGCTTAGGCGCATAGCCGAATGTTCCCCGGTAGCTCAGTTGGTAGAGCAAGCGGCTGTTAACCGCTGTGTCGTTGGTTCGAGTCCGACCCGGGGAGCCATATTTCAATCACTTAGCACCTTTTCAGCAGCACCAATTGGGTGCTGTTTTTGTTTTGACGTAGGTATAGTAGATAACTTCTTCCGCCTAGTATTACCACGATCACGAGATTGGCGGTTGTTGGGCGTGTTGACGTGTTGCTCTAAGAAGTGTCCAAATGTCCGGGCTGTGGGCGATACTCAAAATAAGTAATCACAACATTGGAGTGGAAATATGATCATACGTTGGATGCGATCAGGGTTTGTCTGGATAGTCGGAGCAATCATATTTTCTGGAGTTGGCTTGGGCGGAGTCGCTCATTCCCAAGATGCAGCACCGGTGGTTGTTGCAGTTGAGGATCTCGGAGCCGGCGATTGGATGCCGCAGCTCAACTCCGGCACCAACCGCGTCATCTATGATCTCGTAAACGAGACGCTGATCGGCCTCGATGCTGAGCGCAATCATGTGCCGCGTCTCGCCAAGTCCTGGGATCCATCCGAGGACGGACTGACATGGCATTTCACGCTTCAAGAGGGTATCCAATTCCATGACGGATGGGGTGAGATGACTGCGGATGACGTCAAATTTACCTGGGCGATGTACCTACGGGATAGCTCGCTCATGTCGCGCTCCAAGAGGTGGTCGGCGGCCGTTTCTGGCGATGTTGAGAAGAACTTCGAGATAGTCAATGACTATGAGTTTGTCCTCCACGGTAACAAGCCGAACTTTCTTTTGCCGGCGCAGCTCTCCTACTCCATTGATACGCTACAGATTCAATCAAAGAAATACTGGGACACCACTGGCGAAGAAAAGGCGCGGACCCATCTGATCGGAACCGGGCCTTATAGGTTCGTCGGCCAACAGCCAGGAATTGAGGTTGAACTCGAGGCGGTCGAGAACCACTGGCGGCACACACCGAGCGTCAAGCAACTGATTATAAAAGTGGTGGCGGATAACGCTGCACGGATGGCGCAGACCCGGACTGGAGAGATTGACGTGGCGGCGATCCCTCCGTCGCTCGTTCCTGAGGCCAAGGCGGTCGGTCTTAAGCTGCTTCAGTCAGAGAATGCTTATCAGTGTAACGTTCACTTTGGCGGTATCTATCCGTTTGAGCACCTTGAGAAGGAGGCCTCGGGCCTCCATAAGCCGAACTTGCCGTGGGTCCAGGATGATCATCCCGAAAAGGGAATGGCTATCCGCAAGGCTATGTCTCTATCCATTGACCGGCAGCTGATTGCAGACTCGCTGCTTTCGGGATTGGGAAAGCCCGTGCGGGCGCCACTGCAGCTTGCTTTTATCACCGACAAGACCTTTGAGCTTGAGGTTTTCGATCCAGAGCAGGCCAAAAACTTGATGGAAGAAGGCGGGTATCCCGATGGCTTTACCATCGATATGCCAATTTTCAAGCAGGGTGGACGCTTAGCCGCTGTTGACGTCTCCAACGCCCTCGCGGGCATGTGGGAAGAGCACCTTGGCATCAAAGTCAACCGCGCACCGATGGAATTTAAGCCGACTTTCCGTGCTCATATCGAGAAAAAAACCACGGGCGATCCATTGCCCGGTTCGGACGCTGTTGGCAAGGTCTGGGGGTTCTGCCAGAACCCTGCCGATGAGCCGGCCGAACAGCTTTCGGGAGGGATTATGCCTGGCGGCTCGTTCACGAATTTCCACCACGAGGCGGCGCAGGAACTAATTCCAAAGATCCTGCGGACCGGTAATGCCGAAGAGCGCACGCTCCTGCATGCCGAGCTTGGGCGCCGACTCGCAGAGGATTACACCTCCTACGGCGTCGTCGCACCGAGTGCTCCGTGGGTCATAAGCGAGAGGGTTGCGAGCCTTCCTGTCCTGCCAGGTAGGGGAGAGTTCACAAATCTTGAATATCTTGAACTTAACGAGTGACTGACATATCGGTCATTTTTGACAAAAATGCCTAAGAGGTTTGCAGGCAGGATGGCTAATGCCTTCCTGTCTGCATCTCTTCCGCCTGGACGAATCGGGGTGATCTCGAAAATCAGGTCACCCAGTCAAAGGGCGAAGGAACAATGATTCGCTACATCCTGGAACGTCTACTGCAATCGATAGTCAGCTTAATCGGTGTCACTATTATCGTATTTGCAATGGTGAATCTAACGGGTGATCCTTCACTCGTGATGTTGCCGGAGGACGCGACGGCTGAGCAGATTGCGATGGTTCGCCATGAGCTCGGTCTCGATCGGCCGCTCGTCGTAAGATACCTGCAGTATTTGGGTGGCCTACTCCAGGGTGACCTCGGAACGTCGATACGCGGTCTAGCCTCCGTGCCAGTCGGGAAGATTATTGCGGAGCGCCTGCCAGCGACTCTGGAGCTCGGCGCGGCAGCGGTTTTCCTGACGTTCCTCGTCGGGATCCCGCTCGGCGTCTATGCCGGGTACTGGAAGGACAGCCCGCTCGACAAGGGAGCGCGGATCTTTGCAGTGCTTGGCCAGTCCGCTCCGCCGTTTTGGGTTGGCATCATCCTGATCGTAATCTTCTCTATCCATCTTGGTTGGCTTCCGGCGGGCGGCCGTGGGGGATTGCTGCACATCATCCTGCCGGCCAGCACCATGGCTTGGGCGTCGATCGCGGGCGTCACGCGACTGGTCCGGTCCAATCTGCTCGAGACCCTCGACACCGACTACGTCCGGTTCTGCCGGATCAAGGGGCAGTCGGAGACGAATGTTGTCTGGAAGCACGGGCTGAGGAACGCCGGTATTCCCGTGATGACATTCAGCGCCATCATTATGGCGAGCCTTATCACCGGCTCGGTGATCACCGAGACCATCTTCACCTGGCCGGGGCTCGGCAAACTTCTGATCGACTCGATCGGCTTTCGCGATTTGCCGGTTATCCAAGGTTGCATTCTTGTGTTTGCGGCGGTCTATCTCGCCCTCAACCTCGCGGTTGACCTGCTCTACGCCTATCTCAATCCAAGGGTGAGGGTCGGCTGATGAGCATGCACTCGGCGCCAGTTGGTATGCCCGGCCTGTCGGCGATTGTCCGCGGTGTCATTCGCGGTACTAGGGAAATGCCGCCGACCGTGCTGGTTTGTGTGTTCCTACTTGTGACGCTTGTGCTTAGCGCCATGTTTGCACCGCTTCTAGTCGACCACTCTCCAACCTACCAGGACCTTATTCGTAGGATGCAGCCGCCGGCATGGGTCGAGGGCGGCTCTGCAGACTATCTTCTGGGAACTGACGGTCTCGGGCGCGACATGCTTAGCCGGCTGCTGTATGGCGGGCGGATCTCGCTCGCGGTCGCCGGACTTGCGATGCTGTTCGGGGCTAGCTTTGGAACGCTACTTGGCCTGTGGGCCGGGTATTTTGGGGGGATTGTTGATGCTGTGGTCATGCGTGTGGTTGATGTCCTTCTGGCATTGCCGACGCTGCTTGTGGCCATCGTGCTTGCGGTCGCGATCGGCCCTTCGTTCTGGAACGTGGTCTTCGTCGTGTCATTTCTGCTGTGGCCTAAGATCACCCGACAGATTCGTGGCGAAGTCCTTGCCGTCAAGGAGCAGGACTATGTCAAATATGCGGAAGGTATTGGTCGCAGCAGGCTGTCGGTCATGCTGCGGCATCTGCTCCCGAATGTGACTCCGAGTTTGGTTGTCGTTGCGACGCTCGAGCTGGGCCACGTGGTGCTGCTCGAGGCGTCTCTCAGTTTCATTGGGGCGGGCATTCCGCCCCCAAATCCATCATGGGGCGTGATGGTTGACGAAGGTCGGGCACTTCTGGCGACGGGCTGGTGGCTGTCGCTGTTCCCCGGACTTGCAATCATGGTGACCGTGCTCATTTTCAACACGCTTGGAGATTGGCTGCGCGATATCCTAGATCCGCGACTAAAACTCAGATGAGGATGTCGAGCGACAGCGTGGGTGCAGATGCCGCCACTCCGGCTCTTGAGGTTAAGAACCTTTGTGTGAGTACGGGCAGGAAACGCGACAAGGGTAGGCAACTTCTCGACGGGATCTCGTTCAAGCTCATGCCCGGGGAGGCGCTCGGCGTTGTCGGTGAGTCGGGCTCAGGGAAATCTCTCACGAGCCTCGCTATCTTGAGGCTTCTGCCCAGGGGCCTAAGTGTCGACGCGGGCGAAATCCTGCTCGGCGGAGTTGATGTTCTCGCGATGTCGGCGCGTGACCTGCGTCAGGCGCGGGGCAGAAAATTTTCTATGGTTCTGCAGGATCCGATGAGTTCGCTCGATCCCTGCTTCCAAATACGCTCGCAGATGCGCGAGGCGCTTCAGAACGTGGTGTCGGCTTCAGGAAAATCGCGGCGGGAAATTGATGAAATTTGCGAGGACCTGCTGCAGCGGGTTAGGATGCCTGAGCCCGACGTTGTGCTGCGAAAGTATCCCCACGAACTGAGTGGTGGTATGCGCCAGCGCGTTACTAGCGCAATCGCTCTGTCGGGAGGGCCAGATGTTCTGATCGCCGACGAACCGACGACCGCGCTTGATGTCACGACTCAGGCCCTCTACTTGTCGATGCTGAAGCAGCTCCAGATCTCCACGGGTTTCTCGTTGATGTTCATCAGCCATGATCTTCTTCTGGTGAAGCAGATGTGTGACCGGCTGATCGTCATGTATGCAGGACAGGTTGTGGAGGAAGGACCGCTTGGCGAGGTCCTGGCCAGTCCTCAGCATCCCTATACGCGTGCGCTGCTGCGATCGATCCCGAAGCCTGACGTGGATGCAGAGCTCTTTCCTATCGATGGCTATCCGCCAGACCCGGCCGCCTATCCACCCGGATGCAGGTTTGCACCGAGATGCGCACATGCCCGTGATGCCTGTGATGGGGGAGTTCCAGACGCCGCGCCGCGTTCGGCAAGTGGCCATGTGGCGCGGTGCATAGGCACCGCAGACGGCGGATGGGTCGCGTGACTGTCGCAAATTCACAGAGAGACACAAGTCTTGTCGGAACTCGGGTATTGAACCCGTCTCCTGCCACTCCTCTTATCGAACTTGATCGTGTGGTCGTAGACTTCGAGAAGCGTCAGGCAGTGTTTCAGCGCGGCCGCCCCGACCTCCTGCGCGCGGTCGACGAGGTCAGCCTTTCGATAGCGAACGGGGAATCTCTTGGCCTGGTTGGAGAGAGCGGTTCGGGAAAGACGACCGTCGGCCGCTTGGCGGCGGGGATGCTGGCGCCAACCAGCGGTATTGTTCGCGCGAATGGGCAGGTGCTGGGACAGGATCGCGGTGCGCTTGCCTCCTACCGTCGAAACGTCCAGATCGTGTTTCAGGACCCTTATTCATCACTCGATCCGCGAATGCGGGTGGGGAGTATTATTGCCGAGCCTCTGTTCGGGCGCGAAGGAGCGTGGTCGACACGGTCCGCTCGAAAAGAGAGGGTCGATGAGCTGCTGAATCTCGTTGGGCTCCTGCCGGATGCAGCTAGCATGTATCCGCACCAGTTCAGCGGCGGACAGCGCCAGCGCATCGCCCTTGCGAGGGCGCTGAGCTCGGATCCAAGGCTAATCATACTTGATGAACCGACTTCGGCGCTCGACGTTTCAATCCGCGCCCAGATTCTCAAACTCCTGAAAGATCTGCAGCGGAGGCTGAACGTTTCCTACCTCGTCATCTCCCATGATCTCGGGTCGGTCGCCTATCTTGTCTCGCGCGTTGCTGTCATGTATCGGGGTCGGATCGTCGAACAGGGCTCGCCGGCGCAGATCTATCGCACGCCACAGCATCCCTATTCGCGTTTGTTGCTGGCGAGCGTGCCGCGCGAAGATACGAGTTTCATCATGACCGAGGATATTGCGGTCAACGAGCCCGAAGCCATAGATGCCGGGACGGGGTGTGGATTCCGCAACCGATGCAATCTACGCTGTCAGCTCCCCGAACCGTCGCGTTGTGAAGATACCCGCCCGAGACTTCTCGCGGCGACTGATAACCATTTCGTCGCCTGCCATGGCATAGGCGCGCGGAGTGGCGTGGACAACGGGGAGAGCTGACATGATCGCGCGCCATGTTTGCGAGCGCAAATCAGGCGCTGGGTAGTTTCATCGACGAAGGCTTAATTTTCTTTACGCTGCAGTGGATCGATGAGGAGTTTGAGAAGATTCGCGGCCACTCGCCTGCCTGCACGTCGGTGCTTGTGCACCGCGGTGGAAAGCCAAATTTGAATGAGGAGCTAGTATGTCGGAATTGATACGTGTCTGTCACTCGGTCCACGGGGCGGCCAATGCTATCATGGCGCTCGGCGTCGCATCGGGATTTTTCGCTGATGTCGGACTGAACGTCTTCATGGAGGAGATGCCCCGAACAGGGGACGCCATGAGGAAACTCATCGATGGGACAACCGAGTTTGTCGTCGTCGGTGCTGTGCCCGTCATCAATGCTGCACGTGCGGGCCATCATCCGTTGATCGTCATGAGCATTGAAGCAGATAATGTTTTTGCAGTGATGGGTTCAAGTTCGATCCGCTCGCCGAACGACCTGAAGGGCAAGATAATTGCCATTAGTGGACGACACGAGCAGGACGACATCATGGTGCGTCGCGCTCTTGCGCATTGGGGAATTGATCCAGACAATGATGTGACGTTCGAGGCGCGGGGTAGCCGCGGGAAATGCTGGGATGCGATTATTTCCGGCGAGGCCGTTGCGATGTGTGCAACTATTCCTCAGCCGATTCTTGCACGAGCAAACGGGCTGCCTGTCCTCATGGATTTTGCGAATTTGCACGAGCCCTATCAAGCGGGCTCAGTGGTGACGACGCGGGCCTACGCCGATGCAAATTCGGACACTGTGACCCGCTTTCTTGAGGGCCAGCTTCGCGCTGTCCGTCAGTTTCAGAGCGATTTCGAGTTGTCGCTGCCGCATTTGAAGGCCCGGAGCAAACTCGATGATGTCGAAGTTTTGCGTGAAACGCATCGATTGTTCGGTGAGGCCGCGGAGGACTACATCCCCAATCCGGCGGCTTCGGCCACGGTGTTGTGTAATCTCGCCGCCGCCATCGGTGAGCCGATTGATATTGATTTGGACCGGATCATCGATGCCAGTTTCGCGACTGCGCTTGAAGGCCGCAAGCCGTACCCGTCCGTTGGCCGCGCCCCGAGCACCTGAGTTTTCTCGTGAATTCAAGGCGGGTTTGTTACACCCTCTTTAACATCTCCAACATCCTAAACACCCCCCGCAGCAGCTTCAGGATGTCCTCGTCTAAATACCGTTTCCCTGTCATCTCCCATCCCCCTTCTCAGACCACAATAGTGGCCCAGTTTTAAGGGGGAAGGACTACTGCTTAAACTCAAACTAAGGATGTGCCAGGCTCTCCGATCCTGAGACTATTAGCTTATCTTAAGATATTTGAACCCGGACATGCTACGAGCTACTTCTTGGACTCTTTTCGTTTGATCCATTGGATCAAATCCGCTGGTTCGAGCCGAGCCAGCGGGCCATCACTGTAGCTGGAAAATATGACCTTGCCGTCGGGGTTCAAAATGAATTCCGAGGGCTGGATGATCGAGCGTCGCTCTTCCCAGAAGGAGCCAAGCATATGGGCGTTGGAGCGTGTCACACCATAGCCAACCGAAAACGAAACTTCGGTGGAAACTTCCTTAGCCTTGTCAATTGGATCAACACTAGCGCTGACCAATATGCGAGCGCCAAGGGCGTCAAGTTCAGGCTTAATTTTCTCGAGGCCGACTAACTGACGGCGACAGTATGGTCACCAATGGCCGCGATAAAACAATATCACCCGATATTTCGCGTCCATGCTGTCTGGCAGTTCCAATGTTGAACCGTCAACCAAATTAAGCTTCATCCATGGGAAACAGTCGCCAATGCCAAGCTTTTTCGTCATGAAAATTATCCTTCGATTGACGCTTTGAAGTGAGTCAATATCGATACCACATTCCAACTCTACGGCGCCCACTTTTTGAAGGCAATCGCTTAATCAAAACCATTTTCTGATGTTCTTATCCAACTGAGCTTCGTAAGTTCAATAGTCGTTTTCTCTCGATTATTAGTTCCCACGTTGCTGCTGAACAATCCGGCAGAAGCTACCTGGCGCAATTGTCAGCGTCCAAGCATCGAGGAATTCCAATTGTCCTGATAATGGCTGCATGTCAGCGCGTTGATGCGTAGAAAGTCGACAAACGAGCTTAAATATATGAAATCAAATGACTACAGATACCTCTCAGCCGATTCCCAAAAAAGTGGAAAGTATATGTGTTTCCAATAAGGCTCCTACTTCTTGATCACACTTCAAGCGCCGGGCGCGATTTGGGTGGTGCTGTAAGGTGCACGGCCCTCCAATGCGATGGCAAATTTAGGATCAATGATCTTTTCGAGATCTACATCGAGGGGTTTGCCAAGGGTCTCCGACAAGTTGCGCAGGACATTGGCCGACGCCACCGGATTGGGGATGTAGTCCTCCGCGGCTTCACCAAACAATCGATGTGTTTCACGCAAAACTTCGACATCATCGAGTTTGCTCAGGGTGATAAGATGGGGCAAGGCCGCCTCGAAATCGCTCTGAAAAAGTCGAACCGCACGCAGTTGGCCGGCAAGAAAACGGTGCACATTGTCGGGCTTGTCGTCAATATAGGCGCGCGTTGTTCCGATGCAGCCAGCCTGTAATGGCTCATGAAGTTCGGCGAAATCTTTCAGCACTGGCAGGCCGTTGGCGCGTGCAAGGATTGGCTGGGGAATAGTCGCACACATTGCTGCGGCCTCGCCTGAGACGATTGCCTTCCAGGTATCGCCCCGGCTGCCATACTCGACGAAGATGACCTCCCTGTTCGGGTCGATTCCCCACTCGGAAAGGGCGCGGTGAATCATCACATTGTCCTGTTCGCCGTGGCCGGTGATGGCGATAGTCTTGCCCCTCAGATCTTCGGGCGAGCTGATCGATCGTGCCCCAATGATAGCGAACACGTTCTCTGCCTCGATGTTCATGACAATGACAGGGTAATGGCCGGCATATGCGGCACTCAAAATTGTCGCGGCACCGACAACCACAAACTCCGTTGTGCCCGCTATTAGCTTTTTGACGGCATCTCCAGATCGAGGAATCTCCTCCATGATAACATCGAGTCCTTCCTCGGCGAAGTACCCGGAGGCGACGCCGAGCGCCATGATTGCATTGGCCGCTCCGTACGCCGAGTAACAGACGCGTATTATCTCAGCCATGCAATAGACTCCCCCAAGCATCAAAGCCGTTGGCACCTGTCCAGCTGACATTTTTGCCCTGATGCAGCATGTATTGCTTCATCAGGATGCAAACAAGACTCAGTGCCTACAATATTTCATAACTGTCCAAAAAAACCGCAGCGCGTTACCGCCAAGATTCAACTACTTTTCTTTGTCATCTAGTCCGGAAATAGCGTTGACTGCATCGACAGGTCAGCCGGTTGCCATGTTAGTCGGATAGTTATTCGCTTGAACCTGCGGCAACAAACCTTGCCACAAGCAGCACCGATTTAGGTGCTATTTTTGTTTTGGCACGGGTATAGTAGATAACTTCTTCTGCCTAGTATTACCAAGATCACGAGATTGGCGGTTGTTGGGCGTGTTGACGAAGCGTCTTCTGGTGCTTGGTGATTATATTATCGATGGCTCATCTTGGTGATCAGTCAGTTAGATCGGGAGAACTCCATAGAC
>Ga0302127_10000119_pt1 | contig 35865 bp, 34 predicted proteins | sample CB4_SCM_MG_FD_204452 | JGI IMG/M metagenome (GOLD analysis project Ga0302127, IMG submission 204452) | Marine microbial communities from Western Arctic Ocean, Canada - CB4_SCM | ecosystem: Environmental > Aquatic > Marine > Oceanic | place: Canada: Western Arctic Ocean | collected 2017-09-24
TGGAAACTTTAAGCGTATCCAGACAACTAGCAGGCACCTCAAGGAACTCTTTGAATGGTTCTACAAATCGGAGAAATTGATTATCTTCATCGTCACTCATCAGTAACAAATTCATTGCGAAAGCTGGCGAGAATCCTGGCAAACTATTGCCAGTTTCATCTTCCAGAACAACGCAGGGAATGCGGAGAGTAAGCGCATTGCTGTCGAATTGGCTGCGGGCCAACCCGCTCCAGACATTTTCCTGCGCGGTTAGCTGAGAGCAGGGAAATATCGAAACTAGGGCGCAAGCAATTGCCGTTTTTCGAGTTAAGTTAGAACCTTTGGCTGAAGCAAAACGAGCAATTCGATTTTTCATGGTTTATTCTTGTCTTATCGCCTTTAGTAAAAATCTAGAGTAAAGACATAATAGTATATGTGCAGAGCACACTTTAATTGTAAGCAGGCCTTAGCTAATTTCTTATACGCTCTGCTAACCGAAACCTTGCGCTGAAGATAGCAATTGCGGTTAGTTCGGACAAGAAAAGACCGCAGTATTCATTATTTCACTTCTTAAAACTATTGATTATTGTGAGAAAAAATCGGGCAATCAAAGTAGGCAATCTATTATAAATTCACGATCAGGTAGAGAAAGCTGTAAGAGCTATCCGCCCAGTTCTTCGAGGTGTGCTTTTAAGTCCTCCAAAACTAACAAGGCTTCAGAGAAGGCTGCGTGCTTTTTGATCAGTTCTCCATAAACTGCATTCATTTCAGCCATTTCTTTTTTTACGCTTGATTCAAGCGATTGCAGTTCTGCGACACCAGAGAACTCATGGATGAATTGGCGCATCTCTCGGTTTCTGGCCTCAGTTAAAAACACCGCTTCACAGACACGCTGGGGGATTCTGGTTCCTGTGAGGGCAATTTTGCGGCAGACAATATCCAATTTTTTATTGCCATTGTTAGCATTGTAAAAATCATAAATATCTCTTTCGACACGGATAATCTGAGACCTAACCGCTGACTTGGAGAGCTCTCCTATTACGATGATCTCTTCTATATCTGAGTCATCTGATGCCTGACCGAACGCTAGTTGTGAAAAAGCTATCATGGATAATATTAGCGTTAATTTCTTCATCTTGAATCCTATCGAATAACGTTAAAATAAGAGCTTGTGCTTTGAATAAATTATTAGGCAGTTACAAATAGGGTTTGGGCTGCCTTTTATCCAAAAAAATTTCAAATTATTGGGCCGTATTGCCACCAGCCCCTATGTCCAGGGTTCTGCTCAGGAAGCCTGCGTCTGTTTGAGCCTGTTCTTGTATTATCGCTCGTTGGGCTACGGTCAGACAAACGAGTTGGCGAATATTTGTACCTATTACCTGTTCACGACTACAGACTAACTTGTCATTCTCAGCAGTTACGGTGGCATTATAGGCTGCAACATCGGCGCGCGTGCGAATTTTTGGAATTCCATCATCATCGTATAGCCCTTCACAAGCTGTTAGTGCGGCGACAAGGGTCATTAGAATTAGAGGTTTTACGCCCATTGTCTCTTCCTTAATTGAATCATCTCAAGTGTCCCTTAATCTGCGCTACATTGTTTTATAGTGGTTAGCCATCTGCGAATCCTGAAGCATAAAAGTAGGCTTTGCAGATGTCTAGAATTAGATTTTATAAATAGTCTGTGGTTGTCTATGCTTTATTCGCTAGTTTTAAGCAGCTATTGTGGCAGTCACGGGTCAGATAAGTTCTATCTAACCTCGTGAGGAAAATGCATCCAGCCAGTAATGATGTATTTCTCTCCTGAATTAACAATATTTCCCAGATGAGCATGGGTCCATTCGGCGGGCCAAATCAACGTCTTTCCTCTTTCCGGCTGTATTTCTAAATCTTGATGAACAAACGAGGTTGAACCTCCGTCTTTGACATCATTTAAATAAGTCATCCAGGCGAGAACCCTAAAAGAATTTACTATTGCTGTCCGCTCGCTGTGAGGCAATTTGAAGTGGCCACCTGGCACATATTTTTGAATATTGAATGAACCGATGTCTGTTTGTGGCATTGTCGAAGCCAAGAATGGAAATTGTTTTAAATAATCTTCATAGCAAGCATATAAACAATTTATGTATTCTTTAACCGATTTATATTCCGGTAATTCTAGATCTCTCGGGTGCACTGTTATGTCTGTAGAATTCTTTGATTCAAGATGTACTCCTCCAGCAGATTGACCTGGCTCTTGCTTTTCTTGATGGGTTTCGAAAAAATTTACCACTTCACCACACAGTGCATTTTGTTCAATATTCCAACTGCCAATAAAATGAGGGCTTGAGCCTTCTACGCTGATACGATTCATTTCGTCTTCCCATGAATAATCGATACACCTTTCGAAATATCGAAAGATACAAAGCCGAATGATTCTTGTCTTAGCCGTAAGCTCTCGTTCAATTTACCAAGCCCAGCTAAAGCATTACCTTTGAATGCTAGTACATCTAAATCATCTGGATTAATTTCTGCTGCACGATCATAGGCTGCCAGGGCTTTGTCGTATTCCCTAAAGTACATCTGAACATCTCCTAAATTAATATGCAGTCTAAATTTTAAGTTGCTGTCTTCCTTTGAATTATCTGGTCGCCAGGGGTCGAGTTCAATAGCTTTGCTAAAATCTTTTCTAGCTCCGGGGTAGTTGCCCAGTTTTTTCTCGACGATGCCACGATTACTATAAGCTCGTGCATTGCCGGGGTCCAATTCGATAGACCTCGTATAGCTTCTTTTAGAATCTTCATATCTGGCCATGCTTTCTAAAAGGTTGCCACGATTATTAAAGGCCAATGAAAACGAGGGGTGTAAATTTACAGCTCTGTTGTAGTTTTCTAACGCGGCATCATTCTTACCTGTGGCCTTAAGGGAATTTGCATAGTTAAAGCAAGCTAAGGGGTTTTCTGAGTTCAGTGCAACGGCTCTTGATAGATGTATCAGGGCTTTTTCATGTTGATCATGGTTTTGCAGCATTGCGCCTAAGTTGTTGAGAGCATCGCCGAAATCGGGATCTAATTCGACAGCTTTTGTAAATTTTTCAATTGCCTCGATAAACTCTCCAAGGGAATTCAGTAAGATTCCGAGGTTGTTATAAACATCTGGGTAGTCGGGATTTTTTTGAATGGTATTTTCATAGGCAGCTCGTGCCTGCGTTGATCTGCCCTGAGCCATTAGCACGACGCCGAGCATATTGGAAACAAGAGCAGAATCAGGATAAGTATTTAGCAGTTTTTTGCTGTGATTTTCAGCCTCTAATAAGTTTCCGGAATCATAAAGATTGAAGAGTAATTCAACTTCTGATTTCGAGGGGCTTCTGGTTTTGCTGTTCTGCATGATGATGAGACGTAGATCTATTGAGAAAGGGAAAGAGGAAGAATAGAAGCCTTTTTGAATTTAGTCCATAGCCCTAGATCACATATATTGAAGCAATGCCTCAAGAGGCTCAAGGAGGAAATAATGCTGCCGATTGATAATCGCCTGCTTATCGGTATTCCAAATTGTGAGGCTAAGTTCACCTTATCCATTTATTACGCAACTATTCAGTAGGGTGGCTTTATAAGTATAGCCGTGGGCCTCCGGTCTGATTGTAAGTTGCGGCGGCAGGAAAGTTTAACTTGAAGTGAAATTCCATGCATTGTTAGAGCTTTGTAACGACGGATTTACTGATTATGACAAAAAGGCATGGGTGGTAAAGTCGACCAAGCTTTACATTTAGATTTGATTTTCGACTCTTCTTCCAAGTACAAATGAAATCTTCTTTTTTCTCTAGAGAATCCTATCGCGCCGAAGCTTACAATAAAGAATTTGATAGCTGGTATAGGCAAGTTGTCCAAAATTTGGTCGGCTGCGTTGTTCTTGTGATGAACCTTTGCCGTGCAGCAGCAATCGAACGGGCTTTAATCCAATTTTAGTCAGCGCGGCAAAGAGTTTATCAAAGCAGTTGAGCCGGCCTTCAAATTCCGCTAGATTATTTCCAGCCCCAATCGTAAAAATCAAGTCGGCATTGGAGTCGATTACGGTGGCTATCAGTCCGAGAAATTTCTCGGCATCTGGAATCATATGGTGATCTATCCGCAAACCAACCACTAAATTCCGCAAGCTTAAATCTAATTTTAGCTGTTTTTTCTCTAACACCTTTATCGCCTGGTCGGCTTCAGTATTTAGTGCCAGCACCCTACTAGCCTCTTCCCGATTCAATTTCTCAAAGTGGTCATTATAGATTGGGTCACTATCGACTAGCACTGTGTGCGCCGCTTGTTGTTCCAGCATATCAAAATTGAGTACGGTGGAAGCCCCTTCCAGCTTCTTACTGATGCGAGCTACACCGTGAATACCATAGAGGTCACGATATCCGTTGCCAACTCCAAGAGAAAGTTGCTGAATATCGCTTGGATGAATCGAAATCAGCCCGAGTAATTTAACTACCTGCAGAACTCTAATGGTATCTACATTTTGGATAACATTTATCCCATTCATCAGTTGTCTTTGAGCGTCGCTGTATTGATCTGGGCGGGTTTCAAGAGGAATCTCTGGGATGTTTCTTATGCCAGCGCTACCTTGATCAATCAGTACACGAATACCTTCCCGATTCAGTTGTGAGCTATTAATCTTCCAACCCCTGAATAGTTCAGAGCAAGCAGCTATTTGTGCCAAACAGAAAAATTGAGCTAATTCCTTAGTGGGAGCGGCTGTGTCGATTATTCGATCATGCTTCAATAGCGAACGGACAGTTCCTCTGTGCTTGGTATCTTTATTAAGGCGTTTCAAAAAGCTATCGTAGTCATCAAATTGCCTGATAAGACTATCGAAGCTGGGGCTCGTTGCTATTGCTCCAAATGCATCAGCTTCCAAAGCATAGGCAGACGCAAGTTGCTGCCCTGAGAATGTTGCCCAGTGGTTCTGCATAACTAATTCTGGCTCCCTGTTTTTATTTAATAAATTGTTTCTAGCAATATCGATTCTTTAATTTAGGCGCATTTGCTTAGAGTTAAATTCGGGCAAAGGCGACTTTGGAATTCAAAGACTACCATCGATTCTGTAAATCAGCACATGCATTAGTCAAAGTAACCTTATTGCGAAACCATGCGTAATTCTAGGTCGGCAATGCTGCTGCGACTTGTAACGATTTATGACAACTAGTGGTGAAATTCTGGTGTTTATGGTCCTATTGAAATCCTTAAGATTACCCTCTACCCCCATTTCATTTAAATTTAACCACAGCGGCCTATGAGTGCTATGAATTCACCTTTCAGAAAGTTTTACCTCACATTTGCATGCCTGCTGTATTCATTCTTATTCCCTAGCGAAAGCCTTGCTCAGATTGCAGAAGATGAGTCCACTGTGACCTATCCAGCGAGCTACTTTGCTGAATATGGGCCAGTCAATGCCAAAGACATGCTCGATCGAATTCCGGGAGTCGGCTCAACTACTGGCGGCGGATCAAGCAGTAGTGGCGGATTTCGGGGCGGCGGTGGCGGTGGTGGCGGCCGCGGATTCGGCAGTGGTAGTGGTTCCAGCGAAATTCTCATTAATGGCAAGCGCACTGCCGGAAAGAATAATCAGACCAGTGGTGTGCTGAACCGGATTACCGCCGATCAGGTGGACTATATCCAGATTATTCGTGGTACGTCTGGTGAACTGGATGTGCGTGGCAGTGGCCAGGTGGTTAACGTCGTGTTGTTTGCAGAGCTTGATAACTCAAGCCTGTCCTATCAAATAAACGCGGATAGGAATCGGGACAGCGATATTGCACCTGGAGCAAATCTGTCCTATTCAAATCGCGTCGGCGGATTTGATTATGTACTTAGTGCAGTTGCGGAACCCAGATATGGTCATAGGGAAAGTGAGGAGAGCAGTATTCTCGGAGATTTTTCACCAAACGACCGCGTAATCGAAGATAGCATCACCGAACAAACAAGCTATGATCTGACAGCCAATCTGGGCTATGAATTTAGCGATCGCTCCAGTGCGCGCTTTAATGCACTCTTTTCTCAAAATGATAATCCAACTAAGACTAGGCGCAGCACTACCGATTTGACTGTCATGCCCAATATCCTTGAGTTGCAACGAGACGATATCCCGGGAGAGCAAGACAACTGGGAGATCGGTGGCGACTATGAAACTTTCTTAAATAATGGCGATCGATTCAAGATTTTGTTTGTTCTAAATCAGGATAATCGTGACAGGACTAGAGAAAGGTTTGAAATTTTTTCTGACGGATCCGAAGAAAAAAATCTTTTTCTTGAGTCTGGGAGTGTTACTGAAGAAGAAATAATACGAAGTTCTTACACCAGAGATATTGTTGACGGACAAAATATCGAATTTGGAATCGAGCGAGCCGTTACCACCCTGGATTCAAATCTTGCTTTGGGGGTATTGGATTCCACGGGCATTCCTTCGGCAAACTTCGGTGGGCTGGTTCCGGTAGCGCTATCCAATGCTAACTCTATCGTGGAAGAAGTTCGTTATGAGCCTTTTCTTATTCACAACTGGAACTTTAGTTCAAGAATGTCTCTGGAAAGTACATTGCTGTATGAGCAGTCAGAAATTACTCAGTCAGGGGACGTGTCTAACAAACGTGATTTTGATTTCGTCAAGCCGAAAGTTGATTTGCGCTACGACTTGACGCCGACTATTCAGCTGAGAGGATCGATAGAGAAAATTGTCCAGCAACTTCGTTTTAGTGATTTTGTTGCGGACACAGATAGCAATGACGAAGATTCCAACATTGCAGCGGGAAATTCTGAACTGCGTCAGGAATGGTACTGGAGCTACAATTTCAATGCAGAGTATCGACTACCAAATGATGTCGGAGTTATTGATGGCCAAATTTTTTATCATGATCATCGGGATAGAATTGAACGCCTCGATGTATCGGTTTCTGAAGATAATCTGTTATCTGCCAACGGCAATATAGGCGATGGGAAGATGTACGGCATTAGGTTAAATAGCAGCCTTAGAATGCACATGTTCGACATGCCAAATCTGCTGGTATCGACAAGTTTAAGCCTGGCGGATTCCGAAATTAGAGATCCACTAACCGGCCAGAATAGACGGATGTCACATCATGGTCGCGGTAGAGCGAGTCTCAGTTTCCGCCATGATATTCCTCGCTTAAGCCTAAACTGGGGTGCCAGTGTGAGGGACAATTTTGACGGCAACACAAAGATCTATGACGTTGATGATTTACTGACCATGCGCGCTGAGCCAGGGTTGTCACTGTTTGCCGAATGGATAAGTCCTGCAGGTACCAGCTGGCGCTGGGATGCCCGCGATGTGGGTAATCCTGAGCAATGTAGCGATAGAACCCGGTATGTTGGGCGTCTCTCAGCTGGCATCCTTGAAGAAATCGAAAAGCGCTGCAGCATTCGCGGGTTAGTAATGTCACTTAAAATAAGCGGGACTTTTTAGCCCTTACTTAGCTAATTAGTCCTTCGGCGTGCCATCTCCATTCATTCCCATGGACTCATAGCGTCGCCAGCCAGCTAAAATACCAGGTAGACCATGGTTGCCCTCATGGCAGGCGTATTCAAAAAGCGGGTCTTCGATGCGGCGCATTGGTAACCTCGCCGACCAACTAACGTCCCACGTCAACGGATCTTCCATAGTGAAATCATAGTCGAGCGTATTCTCATCGAGCCAGCTGATTCGTTCTTCTAACTTCATGCTGGCGGATGAACCTCTGCCGTTCTGGTTTTGATAAAAATGTTGGGTATGAATTACTAGAGTGTCACCTTCCCAATGGGCGATGGAGTCGCCGCTCCATTTGAGCTGGCGGGTATGATGTTCACTATCGAGTCTGATAATGCGTGCGCGGTGAATCATTTCGTTGACGATGACGATATGATCTTTCGTCTGGATGAGTTGCATATTGTTGTTGTAGGCACCCGATGTCATGGGTAGACCTCCCATCAACAAACAACGATCGGCCAAGGTTCGTCCCTCAGGACCAAGACTCAGTCTCCGCATCTCAGATATTTCGGCGCGACGTTTTATTCCGGCTGCATTAGTAGGCGGCATTCTTCCATTGGGCGGATCATAGATAAGAGACGTCCTGCGGTCCGCGATCGTTTCGATTCCGCGTTCGTACCAGAAATTGTTGTAGGAAATTACACCCGGCGGATAACCGGCACCACCCACCGAGTCGATAATCAAGTCTCGGTTCTGGCGACGATTCTCAAATTGTTGCCATTCTTCAGCTTCTTCCTCGGTCAGAACCTCTTTTTCAGATAGCTCTGGTGGGCGATTCAGTGGTGTGAGAGTGCGATAGGTGTATGTGCCTTGGAAATTAGGCGCACCAAACTCTGTGCGCGGGATATCCGATGTTTGAGCACTCAGCGGTGGAATGATCATCAGACTAAAAATAGTTAGACTTAATGCCCTCAGGACTCGATTGTTCATGTGACCCCCAATCTCTTCTATTGTGTAGTGTGAATTTTGAGCTGCTACTCAAACTACGCTCTTGTAGGTATTTTTCAAGAGAATAATGCAATTTATAGGATGGCAAAACATATTGAGTCTGCTTTATTGATTAACAGAATTATTAAGGCAGGGGTTCAGGGTCAAAAGGCAGTGACACCAAAAAAGGCCTTTCCCTTTCTTAATCGTCAGCTTCTCTCATGAAACTGGCCTGAGTTTCCGCCACTATCTCATTGGTATCGTCTCTAATCATTTTCCCTCCCATGACAATAAGTCGACCTCGTCGTTTAATACAACGCCCTTCAACTCTCACTTTAGTACCAGTTGGAAGATTGTCTTTGTAGCGGATATCACATTTTGCAGTGTAAGCTCGAATTCCTTTAAGGTGAATCCAGTTACCCATTACATCGTCTAATACACTAAATATGATGCCGCCGTGAGTTACACCATCGTAGCCACAATGCATTTCACTCGGACTGAATTCAGAACGACAGACATCGTCTTCAATACGAAACACTAGCTTAAGACCAATGCTGTTAACTGGGCCGCAGACGAAACACCTATTACCATCTGTTCTCATGTCATTCATGTAATTGATCCATTATTTGAAAGTTAAAGGCTGTTCTATAAATTTCTGATTAGTTACAACAACGAGCCTCTTATTATGGCAAAGCACCCGCTGTAGTAAAGAGACAAAGCACAAAGCAAATCAATGTCATTGGGACTATCGAAACTAGTGTGTTGCTGATTATATGCCATAGGATGATGAGGGCCGCTCTTTCAGAATCTCGTTGAAAATCTGCTACTATATTGCGGTGACTAGTTACCATACGGCTCCAACTCGCTCACCAGGCATGCCTGGTGGGATTCCTTACATCATAGTTAATGACGTGGCGGAGCGGTTTAGTTTTTTCGGTGTGCGCGCCATTCTAGTTATCTTTATGACTCAGTATCTGATGACTAGTGATGGCGTCCTTGCTACTTACTCGGAAGAAGATGCAACCTCTTACTTTCATCTTTTCACTGCCACCGCTTATTTTCTTCCTCTCATCGGCGCAATAGTGTCCGATGCATTTTTGGGCAAGTACCGTACCATTATCTTTCTCTCCCTCGTGTATTGTGCGGGACATCTTTCGCTGGCCATGGACGATACCCGTATCGGGTTGTTTATGGGCCTGACGCTGATTGCTTTTGGCTCAGGTGGAATTAAGCCCAGTGTTGCATCCCATGTGGGAGATCAGTTTGGTAAGAGCAATCAACATCTGCTGTCTCGTGCCTATTCTTGGTATTACATGGGAATCAATATCGGCTCTTCAACCTCTTCACTGCTTATTCCCTGGTTGCTGCAAAACTACGGAGCATCGGTAGCCTTCGGTGTGCCGGGTCTGTTTATGCTAGCCGCCACCAGTACATTTTGGCTGGGCCGGAATAAGTTTGTGCACATCCCGCCAGGCGGGAAGTCTTATCTACAGGAAGTCTTTGGAGGTGAGGGCAAACGAATTTTCAAGAGGTTGTTTATCGTCTACGTTTTAGTTGCCGCCTTCTGGTCCTTGTTCGACCAGATGGGCAGCACTTGGGTGCTGCAGGCTCAGCAGATGAATAGGAACATCTTTGGCTATGAATTGCTCTCTGCTCAGATTATGGCGGCGAACCCTTTTCTCATCATCGCTTTGATTCCCGTATTTACCTATATCATCTACCCCATCATGGGACGATTTTTCGAAGTAACAGCCGGGCGCAAAATGTCCATGGGTATGTTTCTGGCATCGACGCCCTTTGTAGTTACTGCCTGGATCGAATTTCTCATACAGGGCGGAGCAACTCCTCATATTAGCTGGCAGCTGCTCGCCTATCTGCTGTTAACTATAGCAGAGGTGATGCTGGTGATTACCTGTCTGGAATTTTCCTATACTCAGGCACCAAAGAGGATGAAGTCCCTAGTGATGTCTTTCTTCTATCTTTCTATATCGATGGGCAATCTTTTCACTGCTCTAGTCAATCAGGTTGTTCAGAACCCAGACGGCTCTTCAAAACTTGAAGGGGTCATGTATCATCTTTTTTTTGCAGGATTTATGGGAATGGCCGCATTAATATTTGCTTTCTATATTTATTACTATAAAGAAGAATACATCGTTCAGGATGAGTCGAAGGGGACAGCATGAATCCATTTGATTACAGTAAAAGTAAGGCATTGTTCAGTCGAGCCCACAACGTAATTCCTAATGGAATCGCCGGGCACTTTAATCCCTCAGTACAGAAACCTCATGGAACTTATCCACATTACTGCCAGCAGTCAGAAGGTGCGCGTTTTACAGATATCGATGGTAATGAATATATAGATTATATGTGCGCCTATGGGCCGATGATTCTTGGCTATAAGAACTTGGTGGTCGATGAGGCATACCATTCACAGTTATGTCAGGCAGACACTGTGACATTAGCATCACCAGTAATGGTAGAGCTGGCAGAATATATGGTGGACATGATTCCTTTAGCTGACTGGGCGACATTCGCCAAGAACGGAGCAGATGCAACCAACATGGCAGTTTTGATTGCTCGAGCAGCAACTGACCGAACTAAAACTATCGCAATTGATGGCGGTTACCACGGTGCTTCACCGTGGATGCAGTCACTAGAACGTGGTGGTATTGATTCCAGTGATCACAGTAATGTTATTCGTATTCCTTGGAATGATATTACTGCTCTGCAACAGGTTCTCGCTGAACAGGGTAATGAGATTGCCGCCTTTATTTCTTCGCCTTATCATCATCCGGCTTATCAGGATAACGCGCTCCCGGCAGAAGGTTATTGGAGCGAGGTGCATGCTCTACTGAATCAACACGGGGTGGTTTCTATTTGCGATGATGTTCGTGCAGGGTTCCGTATCGATATTGGAGGCTCCAATGAATATTTTGGTTACGAGCCCGATCTCATCTGTTTCTGTAAAGCCATGGCAAATGGTTATCCGATCTCGGCATTATTGGGAATCGACTCATTAAAAGAAGCCGCAGCTGCGATCTTTCAGACTGGCAGTTATTGGTTCTCAGCAGCTCCAATGGCTGCCGCCTTGGCCTGCCTCAAAGAACTAAAGCGCATTGAAGCTCCAAAGCTGATCATGCAAACTGGTAAGAAGGTGACGGATGGGTTGGTAGAAATTGCTGGCAAACACGGATTAGAATTGAAAGTCACTGGTATGCTATCGATGCCCTATTTGCGAACAGAGCACGAAGGAGGCATTGAATTTCACCAGTCCCTCTGTGGCGAGTGTACTCGGCGCGGAGTGTTCATGGCCTCACATCACAATCTATTTATCTCTGCGGCACATACCCCGGAGGATGTGCAGCGTACTTTCGATATTTTTGAGGACGCAGTGTGTGCGACAAAGGAGCAGGGTCGATAATATGCTTCAACTTTCAAACCAAGTAAGATTTATATGTTCGTGTAACTCTGCTCTTGGCTAGAAATTAAATGCTCTAAATTGAGCTGCTTTATTATTATCAATTGACAGAAAAATTTCCCAAGAAACTAGATTGAAGATGCACTAACGGAGTCTATCTACAAATGGAACGAGAGACATGCCTAAGACTAGCTCGATTATCAATGCCTGTAATATTCTTTTCTTTAACACCGGTTTTAGCTCTCGGCCAAGAATTTCAAAGTAATGCGGAGCTGGAAGATGGAGAATTGCAATACCAGTTAATTTGTGCCGAATGCCACGAAGGCGCCTTGCTGGAAGCTCCGCAACGAGCAGCATTTGCTCTATACACACCTAAGCGCATTGTCGATGTGCTGGAATTTGGATCCATGTCTACTTCCGGCATGGTGCTGACTCGGCAACAGAAAAGAAATATTGCCTACTATCTTTCAGGTAAACGATACGATGAAGCACGCACAGAAGCTATTAGCTTTAGCTGTGACTCGAGTTTGGATTCAAGCTCGTCCTTAAGCCAGCCAGTGGCTTGGAACGGTTGGGGTAGTGAATCTGGAAATTCGCGGCATCAAGCTAATGAAACAATACTTAATAAGAATAATGTTGATCGATTAGAACTCAGATGGGCTTTCGCATTTCCTGATGCGACACGAGTACGATCACAACCAGTGGTCACAGCGGAGGTCACTTTCATTGGCAGTCAGGAAGGGACTATTTATGCATTGGACAATACCGCGGGCTGTCCCTGGTGGACGTTCAGTGCGGATACTGAAGTGCGTGGTGCAATTTATGTTGATACGGATGATCAAGGAGTGCCAGAAACACTCTTGTTTGGAGATTTTAGTGGCAGTGCCTATGCAGTGAATGCTCAGACTGGCGAACTCAATTGGAAAAAAGAGGTTCATGAGCATCCGCAAGCAACTCTCACTGGATCAGTCATTGCCCATGGTGACACTATGATTGTGCCGGTCTCCTCTTTGGAAGTGCTACTGGCCTCTAGAGTAGAATATTCTTGCTGTTCTTTTCGCGGCGCACTGGTTGCGCTAAGTATTAGCACTGGTGAAGAATTATGGCGGACCTATACAACCGATGAACCTAGACCAACCATTATAAGTACTGCCGGTATACAACAGTTTGGACCATCTGGCGCTCCTATTTGGTCGAGTCCGACGATCGATGCTAGTCGAAACCTAGTTTATGTCGGCACTGGAGAAAATTACTCTTCGCCGGCGAATGGTTTTAGTGATGCCGTATTAGCAATGGATATCTCTAATGGTGAAATAGTCTGGGCAGCCCAACTCACTAAGGATGATGCTTGGAATGGGGCTTGTTCAAGAGGAACTCCAAACTGCCCGGAAGAAGATGGGCCTGATTATGATATTGGAGCCTCTCCGATCTTGACTCGAGATGAAAACGGTCGTGAATTAATAGTAGTGGGGCAAAAGTCAGGCATGGTCTATGCCTTAGATCCGGCAAAAAATGGCGAATTGGTTTGGGAGCGACGTGCTGGAAGTGGAGGCACAATGGGTGGCATTCATTATGGTATGAGCTCTAGCGGAGAAAAACTATTCGTAGGTGTTTCAGATCTGCCAACTAATAATCCTTATAATGTCGGCCCGGCTCATCCTGGTATACATGCCTTAAGGCTCAGTACTGGAGAGGTATTATGGCGTAACGATTTACCGGATAAATGTGAAGAAAGTGAGTTTCTTTGTTGGCAAGGAATATCAGCTGCAGTGAGTAGCACCTCTGATCTGGTATTTGCTGGCGGGCTTGATGGCATCTTGCGAGCTTTTGATATCAATGATGGCACCATACTTTGGGAAACCAACACAAGACAGAGCTTTGGAATTCGCAATGGAATCGAAGCAAGAGGTGGCTCAATCGAATCCGATGGTCCGGTTATTATGGACGGTCAAGTCTTTATCACCTCCGGCTATGAAAAATGGGCGGAAGCCCCGGGGAATGTGCTACTGGTTTATTCATTGGACGGCGAGTAAGCACTTATTTAGTTCTGCAGCTGGAATAAAAGCTTGTAAATAGTTACTTATAGAGAAAAGAACTGGGTAAAAGCACGGGTAAATATTTGCTCGCGCTTTTTTGTAACTATTTTTTTGCGATCTAGAATTATTCGATAATAGCTTGCTGCACTGCATTTTCAAAATCGTACTGTGCAGGACTATAAGGCTGCTGCAACATGATGACAGCTGTCAGTTCTTCTTCAGGATCGGTCCATGTACGGGTACCGAAAGCACCACCCCATCCAAAAGCCCCAGCGCTGCGGCGCGCTTTTGAAGTAATAGGGTCAACTGTTACTCCTACTGTGTAACCAAATCCCATTCCTTCCTGACTACGAGAAAATCCACGATACAAATCACTGATCTGATTGCTTCCCATCATTCTGACCGACCGCGGGCTCAACAGTCTATTCCCAAATAATTCGCCACCATTAACTAACATTTGTTCAAACTTGAGATAATCGCCAGCGGTGCTGGATAAGCCGCCAGAAGCTGAAAAATAAGTGGTAGGGGGGCGGTCGAAGAATCGAGACATATCTCTATCGTGTATTACGACACGTTTGTTCTGATATTCGGCAGGCACATTGAAATAAGTATTGTTCATATCAAGTGGTTCGAAAATTCGCTCTTGTAAAAATTCGTCGAAGGGCTGACCTGACACAATCTCAATAATTCGAGATACAACATTAAGGCCAATGCCAGGGCTGTACTTCCATGTTGAGCCGGGTTGGAAGTCCAGTGGGGCAGAGCCATATTTTGGTATTTCGCTGGCAATTGTAGGATTAACATCTGGTGTTGGGCGACCAGCTATAGCGCTGCCAAGACCGCCACTAGCTAAGCCGGATGTATGAGTCAGCAAGTCATGAATGGTAATATCGCGCTTCGCCGGCACGAAGCGATACTCAGGAATATCACTTGGATTAACAGAATAAGGGCTAATATTCTCGGCAGGGTCAGCCAGCACGGCAACCTGCATATTGGCAAATTCAGGTATGTATTTTGAAACCGGGTCTTCTGGACGAATCAAACCTTCTTCAATCATCATCATAGTAGCCACACCCAGCACAGGTTTGGTCGAACTCATCATAATGAAAATTGAGTCCTCATCCATTACCCTGCCATTGTCGACATCCATTAGACCGTGAGCTTGGAAGTGAACGAGCTTGCCTCGCCGGGCAACGGCCGTTACTGCACCTTGGATGTCGCCTGCGTCTATATGGCGCTGCATGACGGTATTTATTTGTTGAAGGCGCACGGATGACATGCCGACATCTTCCGGGTCCGCTCGTGGAATGTCAGCGGCGATGGCAAAATTGAAGCTTGCCAAGAAAAGTACGCTAGTTAGAGGCTTAGTTCGGATAAGTAGCTTTGCAATAACCATAATGGATTCGCTTTATTTTTTTTTATTGATGCTCTTAGCCTACCGTAGACACACGCAATGTGAAAGACATGTCATCTCTGAACTAAGACAATTCATCTCCACTGTATTTTTTCCGGTAAAACCGGGGCGCGACTTCCTGCCTTTAAACTACCCTCTGATGCTTAACACTTCACCGGACACTATAAAGACGCCAATTCCGAATAGTATGCTTCCGGATATGCGTTCTTGAAATTCCTCGGCTCGTTTGTGTTTAGCAAGAAATCGAGAAACCTTGCTGGAAGAAACTGCTACGAGGAAGTCACAAGGCAAAGCCGAAATGGTAACGATCAAACCTAATACCAATAATTGTAGTGAGACCGGTCCCGACCCAGGAACAACAAATTGTGGTAGCAAAGCGATAAAAAATAGCGCTGTTTTCGGGTTGGTTACTTCAACGATGACACTTTTCCTAAAAATTGAGTACAGTGCTTTTTGCTCACACTGCACTTCAGTTTTATTTTCTCTTACAGTATTTGATTTCCAATATCTGATACCCAAATACATAAGATAAGTAGCACCAACGATTTTGACCACGGTGTAAAGTGCTGGAGAAAAAGAAAACACTGTGGATATGCCGAGAACGGCAGCAATCACATGTATTAAACTGCCTGTAGCCAGTCCCATCACAGCAATAATGCCACCCTGTGTTCCTTGTGCAATAGCTTGCGCCATAACATATAAGTTAGAGGGGCCGGGAGAAATGTTTATTAATAGGGCAGCGGCTGTAAATCCTATTAGTATTTCTGTTGATGGCATAGGTTTCTAATTAATAAATGGTTGACCATCTAGTTGATCTGCTATTTCTGAAGGGATTGTCAGTTTAAGGTGATTGGCTATCGACGGCAATATGTCGACCACAGTTGGTGTGTCACTAAAGCGCTTTTTTAGATTTTGACTATTGGTGGCAATCCAGGTTGTTCGCTCACGTGGGCTCTGACCGCCGTGGCTTTTGCCTGTGGCAGCGTCTCTGCCATGATCAGTGGTCACTATAACTAACCAATTTTCATTGGTGGCGTTCTGTCTATTTTTTACCGCATCCCAAATCTTACCGATGTTGCCATCCATCAGTTTAACTGCCTTAGTTAACTCTGACCCATCACCAAACATATGCCCAACATCATCGGTAAATTCTAAGTACACCCAGGACAAATCCGGACCTTTTTCGAGTAAATAGCGAGCCGCATCATTGGTTACCAACTCATCAATTTCTTTTATGTAAGTTCTATTTTCATCATGAGGAAATCGATCGAGATCGAGTTCGAAACCATCGAAATAATAATCAAGTTTGCGTCCACCAGCTTTGAGTAAGCCATCACCAACTAGGCGCGTTCGATTATCTAGCCACGTAGAAAATAATGCTGTTTGCAATGACGAATTATGTTGTTTAGCTATTCTAAAAATATCCCAATATTGATAATTCGGGTTTTCAATATCATTGGTATAGACATTGTGCTTATTCGCCCATGTGCCGGTGAGAAGACTGTTATACCCAACAGCTGAAACAGTAGGGCTTTGGGAAGGCCCTCCAACCTCCCCTCCGACGGAGGATCTTGTATAGCCCTGAGTTCCTGCTAGTTGATCCAAATGAGGTGTGAAAGTAGCCTCGATCAAATCTGCAGGAATGCCATCAACTATGATGAAAATCGCTTTAGGTATTTTTAGAGAAGAATCTCCCGAGAATTGGCAGGCCGATAGACCGAAGCAAACTATTAAGGCCGCAAAGAGGCGTGACCTGATCAAAGTAGATGAAAGATGACGAGAGGTAGGCATAACTTATTTTTAGACCTTGTATCTACTGGAAAGTCTAACAGGGATTAAATGTAGTCTGTTAGACTCAATGCCGATATCGTCAAATACTTCATCTTCGAGATCTGGCTAATGATGCAGGCTATTCTCTCATGCGCAGTCGTTGCAGTGCTAGCAATCTCACTTGGGTTAATTTGGCGCTGCGGCAATCTCATTCTCATCGGCCAGACGCCTACGCGCTTTTTTGCCTTCTTTGCAATACTGTTTACTTCAGGCTTGGATGTTGGTTTGATTATCTTTCCGCTCACTGAGTTTTCGGTTTATGAAACTGATGCTGTTTATGATTTTGCTAACCCTCTTGCCATCGAATTTGGATTTTGGGGATTTTTCATTTGGGTCTTCTATTTTTTAACGACGTGTTACTTTTGTATTATTGAACCGCACTTGAAGATATTTCAAATACCATGGGTGAAGTTGGTAAACAACATCATTATTATTGCCACCTGTGCCTTTACCGGATTCTTGTTTTTGCAGTATTTGCCCGACTATATTGAAGGCATCACACCATTCTTCGGCTACTCTTTGGTTGCAGTAGTGTTGTTAATAGCTGTTTATTCCAGCTCTGATATTCGCTATGTAAAAATTCTCAGTTTGTCTTCCACCTGGTTGTTTTTCGCATTAATAGTAGCGATGTGGGCATTTGGCGAATTGGGCCTAAGCGGCTTAGCCACCAATCTTTTTCAGATCAGCGATTACTTCACTAATATTCATCATTTTATTCTACCTTTTTCTGACTACCACGCTTTCTATCTATTTTGGTGGTTCGCTTGGAGCATCATGATTGGCCAATTTGTTTCGCGCTTTGTAAGTGGCATGCGAACCTGGCAACTTCTGCTCGCGCTATTAATTATTCCTTCGATACCAATCGCTTTATGGTTTTCAGTACTGTTTGGAATATATGAGCAAGGGTTAGAGATTTCAGGATTCATGAATTGGTTTATGTTGATGGTGGGTGTCATCTTTGTGATCAATTCTTTAGATTCATTGACTCGATTGTATTCCGATAACCTTCAGCTAACAGTCGATCGATTTGGCAGATTGAAATATGTCAGCATGCATTGGCTTTTGTTATATAGTCTTATACTTTCCTACCAGTTCACCCCATTGGAAATTGAGTGGATCGGCTTGGTGGTAATCGGTCTGTATATTGCTATCGCAGTATTGGTCATTCACCGCAGACAAATGCTGGTCGATCCAGTGGGTGCTTAGTGGGCAATTATATTGGACGAATTTGATTTCATAATTGTAGGTGCTGGCTCTTCCGGCTGTGTATTGGCCAACAGAATTTCCGCGAATCCTACCTTCAAGGTTTTGTTGGTGGAAGCTGGTGGCAATGACAAAAGTATTTTCGTGCAGATGCCCACAGCATTGTCCTACCCAATGGCTATGGATAGGTTTAATTGGGGTTACCATTCTGAGCAAGAACCAAGCCTAGGCGGTAGGCGCATTTCTTGCCCTCGAGGCAAGGGGCTTGGAGGTACGTCTTTAATTAACGGCATGGTTTATGTGCGTGGTAACCCCCATGATTTTGAGGAATGGGAGAGCTTAGGGGCTCAGGGCTGGAGTTACCGAGACTGTTTGCCTTACTTCAAACGAGCGGAATCATGGGTAGGAGGAGAAGATGCCTACCGCGGGGGAGATGGTCCCCTTGGCGTCTGCGGTGGCAACGATATGCGTTTGAATCCTTTATACCGAGCTTTTATTGATGCCGGTGTCGATGCTGGCTACTCCGAGACCACCGATTATAATGCCAAACATCAGGAAGGTTTTGGCCCGATGCACATGACGGTGCGAAACGGTGTGCGTGAATCTACTGCGCGTGCCTATTTAAAACCGATAATGCGCAGACCTAATATTAAGGTTATCACTAAGGCGCTAGTTCATCGAGTCGAGTTTGATGGAGCACGCGCAAGTGGCATTAGTGTTGAAATAGAAGGTGCTATGCATACGATCAATGCAAAGCGCGAAGTTATTCTCGCAGCCGGTGCTATAGCTTCACCTATGTTACTCCAACGTTCCGGTATTGGTAGTCACGAAAGTTTGGCTAAAGCTGGGATAGAGCAAACCCATCAGCTCGGCGGTGTGGGGGGAAACCTGCAAGACCATCTGGAAGTGTACTTTCAATTTCATTGCAAACAACCAGTAAGTTTGAATTCAAAATTAAGTTTTTTTAGCAAAGCTATGATAGGTGCCAGGTGGCTGCTTTTTAGGAGCGGTCTTGGAGCTAGTAATCATTTTGAGTCTTGTGCTTTTATTCGATCAAAGAGTGGCCTGAAGTCGCCTGACATTCAGTATCATTTTTTACCTGCGGCGATGCGTTATGACGGCACGCCATCTATTAAAGGACATGGCTTTCAGGTCCATGTAGGTCCTAACAAGCCAAAAAGTCGTGGGCATGTGAGGATTAAATCAGCAGACGCGGCAGCACCTCCGAGTATTCTTTTTAATTATATGCAGGACGATCAGGATGTTGAAGCCTGGCGCCAGTGTATTCGTTTGACTCGAGAAATTATGCAACAGCCAGCGATGGACAGTTATCGTGGCAAAGAAATTCAGCCTGGGGACGACGTGAGCAGCGATGCCGAGATAGATGCGTGGGTCAAAGAGAATGTTGAAAGCGCCTATCATCCAGCTGGTACCTGCAAAATGGGTGCGGTGGAAGATCAGTTCGCTGTTGTTGACAAGAATTGTTGCGTACATGGCCTGAAAAATTTACGAGTAGTGGACGCATCGATTTTTCCAACACTACCCAATGGTAATATCAATGCGCCAGTAATCATGGTGGCGGAGAAAATTGCTGATGTGATTTTGGGTGCTGCTCCACTAGAGCCTGCGGCGGTTTCACTTATTGTGCCCAAAGACTGGCAAAATCAGCAGCGAGCAAGAACCCCTGTACGGGCCATGATCTAAACTATTTCCCTAGCCCAAATATTTATGTGTGTTTACGCTCATTCGGTGTATTACCTTAACTGCTCGTAGTGTTTAGTCAATATCGTTACCCACGCAACTAGGTTGACAGCAAAAACAATCGCCATCATCAGCCGTAGCAACAAGTTTCTGTAATAAAGTTGGTGTTGGGGCAAAATATTAATCCCCGAGTTGATCTAATTCGTTTATGCTCTAACAAATTATTTAGAGGGCGTTTGAATGAGTATGTATAGATTTCCTAAAGGAGCGGCTTTGGTGTTTGGCGGATCTGGTGGATTAGGGTCAGGTATCGTGGAGTTATTAAGCAAATGTGGAACAGATGTAGCGTTTACCTATTTAAATAACAAGGCGGCCGCAGAGGCCAATATCGTAAAGGTCGAGGCAAATGGGCAAAAAGCTACTGCTACAAGTGTGGATCTTTTGGATGCTGAAAATGTTGAGGGTTTTGTTAATTCAGCAAAAGAAGAATTTGGCAGAATTCATTCAGTAGTTTTTGCTACAGGTCCATTTTTGAATATTTTGCCGCTCATGGATGCAAAGCCAGAAGACGTATATAAGACCCTAGATACTGACATAAAAGGGTTTTACCATGTATTGAGGGCTGTAGTGCCAGCGCTAAGGGAAGGTGGAGGAGGTTCAATAACTGCATTAACAACGGCAGCTATTCATAAATACATCAGCACCGATGCGCTCTCATCCGTCCCAAAGTCAGGCGTTCAACATCTATGTACAGCAATAGCCCGTGAAGAGGGGCCGAATGGTATAAGGGCAAATTGTGTCGCGGTAGGTTTGATTGCTGTTGGCCTTTCACAAGAAATCGAGTCCCCTCCAGGTGGCATTCTAGACCAATGGATGCAACAGGTCGCTCTAGGTCGTCCAGGAGCGCCAAATGAATTATCTGACGCAGTAGTGTTTCTTGCCTCAGAAAATGCTGGTTATATCAGTGGTCAGTCACTACCTGTTGACGGTGGTTATTCTGCTTAGCGATTAGAGTTTGTTGAATAATTTCTCGTAAGAATTAAGTGATAGCTTGAGCAGAAAATATAACTAAAAATTCGCTGGGCCCGTTCTATAACAATCGGAGCGTGATTCTGCTTATCTACTCTAAGCTATTTCTGAATGACTTACCTCATTACCGGCCGAGACATGCGAGGCCAAAATTAATAAGTTCACGGTTATACTTGGTAGTTTCATCAATAAACGGTGCATGGCCTGAGTCCGTCATTTCGACAATTTTAGCAGAAGGGTTGCTCTCTTTAACGCTACGACAGACATCCGGATCTACTACAAGATCCTTTGCGCCCACAAAGCTTAAGATAGGCATCGATAGCTTAGCCAAAATTTCACGTTGGTCTAGCGGGCCTAGCTCGCCAAGCGCTTGTGCTGCCATTGGCGAAGACTCTGTGAAAATTCTCCACATCCATTGCAGTTGATCTTGGCTAATTTCTGATGCGCATACGCCCTGAGATAGGGCGGCTAGAAAATTAATTCTGTCTGCAGACATTGCAGCGAGTGTTTCTGCAAGGGCTTCGTCTGTTCCGCCGTAGGGGAAGTTCGGTTTTTGCAGATAGGCTGGAGTAGCGCCGCAGGTCAAAACGATTCCAACGCAGGAATCACCCAAGTTATTGGCTGCCTCAACTACAACGGCTCCACCTAATGACCAGCCATTGAGCACAACGCGTTTGAGTCCCAACTCTTCAACCAGAGCCACGACGTCACCAGCGATTGCATTGATACCCTGATCTGTAAAGTCTTTGCTACTTTGCCCGCAGCCGCGGTGATCTAACAACACTACATGAAGGCCGCTTTCGCATAAGGCAGCCAGTGAATAATCCCAAAGGCGACAACTCATACCCCATCCGTGGACGAGGATGATGGCGTCAGTTCCACTACCATACTCCTCAAAGTAAACTTGTTTGTTATCTTCGCGTGTCAGAAATGACATAGCTTTTAGTTCTCCTTGCTCAAAAGTTTTATCGTATTTGCTTCAAACTCGTTGAAGATGGCATCGAGGTCAAGTGCGTCGGCGCTAACCAACCACTGATAGACTAAGCCAAAAATAAAAGCGCAGTACTGCACAGCATATTGTTTACTGTCGATGTTGTGATCAATTTCTTCGGCGGCTATTCCCTCTTCAACCCAACGCTGGGCATCATCACGATAGACATCATGATGTTTCGCCAATTTAGTTCGTAATTCTGAATCTTTTCCCAGTGATTCGTACCATAGGATATACATAGCTCGCATATAGTTAGTTTCGAGGGTTAAAAATTCCCGTAATGCTCTTGCTGCAGCCAATAAAGCATTCAGTCCGCTCTGGTTACCTACTCTCTTATTGAGATGATTCTTCCAGCGACTGTCGAACTGGCTGAAAAGCTCGCCCATGAAATTGGCCTTGGAGCCAAAGCGATAGTTGGCTAGGCCGCGACTGTAGCCAGCTAATTCGCCAATGTCCTTTAAAGTTGTACCTTGGGTTCCGTGTTTGTTAATCAAATCGATGGCTGCGTCAAACATGAGCTGGTCAGACAGCGCAGTGCGTTCTGCTTGTGTCATTCTCACCGATGCTTGCTTGCTTGCTGTTCTTGTCATGTATCTCTCGTATTAATTTAGCTGTTTTCGTATGGACATTAGCTGAATGATCCAAACGTGCTCATCAAACCACCGTCGACCGGCACCGAAGCGCCTGTCATGTAACGTGCACGTGCAACCCATTCAACTACTTCAGCTATCTCATCAGGCTCAGCGCAGCGGCCTTTGGGTACCATGCTAGTAAGAGAGGCTAAAGCTTTCTCCGATAATCCTGCGGTCATTTCTGTCATCACAAGGCCCGGTATCACTAGATTGACATTGATATTCCGGGGAGAAAGCTCAATCGCCAGTGCTTGGGTGAGTCCCGCTAAGCCAGATTTTGATGCGGCATAGGCTGCATCGCCAGGAAAACCTCGAAAGCCAACCACGGCACCAATATTAGTTATTGAATCGCCCCCAGACATCACTGGTTCGCAGGCTCGAGTCATCAGCATGGCACCATCTAAGTTTGTTTTTATTACTGCTTGCCAGTCAGACAATTCGAGCTTGCTGAGACGGCCTCCCCGATGCAGCCCAGCATTGTTAACGAGGCGTGTTATTGAGCCAAAATGTCGAGTGATTTCAGTGACTGCATCTTCCACAGCATCTTCGTCAGTGATATCAACCTGCACGCCCAAGGCATCACTACCAAGTTTGCGCGCAAGTTCATGCACCGAATCTCCGCGGGCTAAAAGTGCGACGGAATCGCCAGTGGCGGCAACCCGCTGTGCGATTGCGAGACCGATACCGCGGGAAGCGCCAGTAATGACCCAAACTTCTTTCTTAGCCATTGAATTCCTTTATTGTAGACGTGGTTAACTTGCTTGTTTGCGTCTAGTAAGTATAAGATTGGTGGCATTAAAGTCAACTGTGGTAAACCATCCATCGGATTGCATTTCGATGTGGAAAGGAGATCAACCCCTTGTGGAGTTTTGAAACCGACGAGGCATTCCAGACAGAGCTAGACTGGATCGAGACATTTATTCGAGAGGAAGTCGAGCCACTTGACCTGGTGTTTCGTGGACCAGGTGATCCTTGGGATCCGGATTCGCCGGCCGCGGGGGCGATGGCGCCGTTGCGGGAAATTGTTAAGAAACGACATCTTTGGGCATGTCACCTTGGTCCAGAACTTGGTGGTAAAGGTTATGGACAAGTCAAGCTAGGCTTGATGAATGAAATTCTGGGGCGGAGCCGCTTTGGCCCCAGTGTTTTTGGTTGTCAGGCACCGGATTCGGGTAATGCTGAAATCTTGGCACGTTTTGGAACACCGAAACAAAAGGCTCAGTTTTTGCAGCCGTTGTTAGATGGAAAGATTGCTTCCTGCTATTCAATGACGGAGCCACAAGCAGGCGCCGACCCGGCCGAATTTACTTGCCGTGCTGAGCGTGATGGGGATGGCTGGGTAATAAATGGCGAAAAATGGTTTGCATCCCATGCACGTTTCGCGGAATTTCTTCTGGTAATGGTGGTGACTAATCCCGAGCGCCCTATACACGAAGGTGCATCTATTCTCTTGATTGAAAAAAATACGGTTGGCCTAGAAATTCTTCGTAATGCTGCGGTAGGGCCCTATGTCGAGCAGGGAGATGGTGTTCATGGCTATTTGCGCTTCACTGACTGTCACGTACCAGCTGAAAATCTGTTGGGTGAAGAGGGTAAAGGATTTCTGGTTGCACAAACGCGTCTCGGTGGTGGACGAATACATCATGCAATGCGCAGCGTTGGTGTGCTCAAGAAGGCGATGGACATGATGTGTGAGCGCGTTTTAAGCAGAACGACTAAGGGTGAACTGCTCGCCAATAAACAGTTTACTCAAGAAAAGATTGCCGACACGTATACGGAAATCATGCAGTACAGATTACATGTATTGTACACCGCGTGGCTCATTGATAAGTACAAGGAATACAATCGTGAAGTCCGCAAAGAGATATCGGCGATCAAGGCGTCTACTCCCAAAATTTTGCAAGAGGTCGTCTATCGTGCTATGCACATACATGGCAGTCTAGGCATGTCAGACGAATTGCCATTCATGAATATGTGGACGAACATTCCAGAATTAGGTGTAGTTGATGGGCCGACAGAAGTGCATAAAGTTGGAGTAGCAAGAGCAGTGTTGCGGGATTATGAGCCGACTAATAACTTGTTTCCCAGTTATCACATTCCAGCACAATTTGAAGCGGCGATGAAAAAGTATGGACGCTTTCTAAACTAAAAAAGTCCGATGAGTAAATTATAATCAGTGATACATTTGGTGTGCAACCTGAAGACTAACAGCTAACAGAAAAGTGAGATTTGACGAATGACTTCAACAGATGACAAGAAAGCTGATACTAATGGCGCTTCTGCGACAGACTATGATGTCGTCGTAATTGGGGCCGGATTCTCTGGTCTAGGCATGTTGCATTATCTTAGACAAGAGGGCCGTTCTGTGCGGGTCTTCGATAAGGCGGATGATATCGGCGGAACCTGGACATGGAATCGTTATCCAGGAGCACGAACCGACAGCGAGAGTTACTACTACTGCTTTGCTTTCTCTGAGGAACTGCTGCAGGAATGGAGTTGGTCTGAGCGCTACCCGTCTTGGGAAGAGATGCTCAAATATCTTCATTTCGTTGCGGATCGATGTGACCTAAAGAAGGATATTCAACTAGAAACTACAATAGAAAGTGCGATTTTTGATTCTGAGAATAGCCTCTGGAATGTTAGAACCAATACTGGAGAAGCTTATCGGTGTAAGTACTTGGTAAGTGCCATGGGTCTTATTTCAGAACTCTACATACCTGAATTCAAAGGGTTAGATACTTTTAAGGGTCCTTGCTTCCATTCCTCACGTTGGCCAAAAGAAGAGCTGAATTATAAAGGCAAACGTGTAGGCATCATCGGAGCAGGTGCTACAGCCGTTCAGTTATTGCCAGAAATAGCATCGGACGTAGAGAGTGTGACGATATTTCAGCGCACAGCAAACTTCATTTTGCCTGCAGGCCAGAAAAAGATGACGCCGGAGTGGGAAAAGGAAATTAAATCCAATTATCCAGAAATCATTAATAAGTGTCGCACCCATGTATTCGGAATGCCTTTTGATAGCCCCGTTGACCGCGTGTCGGCAGATTCAACAGATGAGGAACGTACCGCGATTTATCAAAAATTGTGGGATGAAGGCGGATTTCGATTCTGCTTTGAGAGTTATGATGACCTGCTCTCAGATTTAGATGCGAATGAGGCTGCCTCTGATTTTCTGCGAAATAAAATCAAGGAGCTCGTCGATGACCCTGAGACAGCAGAGGCGCTTTCTCCTCGAGGCTATCCATTGTTTGCTAAACGGCCGCCATTGGATCACGGTTACTACGAGACGTTTAACCGAGACAATGTTCATCTCGTGGATATAACGAATGCAGAGCCGATTGTTGAGATTACGGAGACGGGTGTTCTCACCGAAAAGCAACTCCATGAATTCGATATCATTGTACTAGCGACAGGTTTCGATGCTTTAACTGGCGCACTGGAGCACATAGAGATTCGGGGAGCGAATGGCGAAACGATCAAGGAAAAGTGGAGCTCTGGTCTTGCTACTTACATGGGTCTTTGCACAACAGGTTTCCCCAACCTATTTATGATCACTGGTCCACAAGCTCCCTTTGCGAATTTGCCAACGACAATAGAAGAAAGTGTTAAATGGATTACGGCTTGCATCAATCACATGGAAGACAATCAATATGCTTCAATGAATGTAAGTAAAAAAGCAGAGAATCAGTGGAGCGAGCATGCTACTGAAGTGATAGATATGACGGTAATGAAGTATGGTCATGCTGCAAATACTTGGTTTCTTGGATCTAATATTCCAGGAAAAGGGCCAAGTACACTTGTTTACTTCGGCGGGGCCAATAACTACTTTGATATGTTGCAAGAATCCCAGGATAAGAAATTTCCAGAGCTTGAATTCATTGAATCGGCTTGAGAAAAGATTAAAAAGAGGTTTGACTAAATGAAAAGAGCTTCCCCACAGCTATTGCTAGCCTTAGTGTTATCGCCGATATTTGGATTCGCTGCCGAAGGCTATGAAGCGCCTAGAACCGAGTGGGGCTTGCCTGATTTGGAGGGTGTTTGGAATTTCTCTTCTAATACTCCGATGCTGAGGTCTGCTCAATATGGCAATCGTCAATTTCTCACTGAAGAGGAGATTGCTGGACTTGAGGCGGAGTTAGCTGCGAGAGACGCCTCGGGAGATGCAGCAATTCCCGTAGCCGGTGTCGATGAAGCCTATAATGATTTCTGGATTGAAAGCGCTGCGCTAGGCGGAGCGCAGCTGACTTCACATGTTATCTACCCAGAAAATGGTCGTTTACCGCCACTGCAGGAGGATGCCTATGTGTCTGACCTCACCAGTGCTCCCGAACGGCCGGTACGAACCGCTCTAGGTATAGTTTTTGCAACAGATGGTCCAGAAGATCGGCCATTGTCCGACCGGTGCATGATTGGTTTCAATGCAGGACCCCCAGTCACACCTAGTTATTACAACAATAATATGCAGATCGTTCAGAACAAAGACCATGTAGTGATTTTGACTGAGATGGTTCATGATGCACGTATTGTTCCTTTGAATAATAGCCAGCATTTGCCAGCGGATATTGGGCAATGGACTGGAGATTCTCGTGGTTATTGGGAAGGGGATACGTTGGTAGTAGAAACCAGAAATTTCAATGGTCTGACTAATACTTTTTCGAATACCGGTTCTTCTGAAAACAAACAATTGGTGGAGAAATTTACTCGAATCGCTAACGATAGAATTGACTATGAATTCACAATCCATGATCCTTCAACATTCACTGACAAAATTGTTGGCTTGATTCCAATTTATAAAGTTGCTGGACTGCTCTACGAATATGCGTGCCATGAAGGTAACCGAGGTATGGTGAATATGTTGCGTGGGGCACGAGTCGAAGAGCAACTCAAACGGTAGCGTTTAAGTAAAAAGATATTAGATTGTTGAATGGAGCCAAAATTAATCTCTGTAGCTCCTGTAATCATTCTCCTAAACCGTTAATATCTGCTACTGTTCTTTCCGTCTGGAAATAAAGTTAGGAGAAACGATTATGAGTAAAGAGAAAAAAAGCAATAAGGAATCCAAAAAGAAAGCCCTTCTAACCCCGAAAGAAAAAAAGGCTGCGAAGGCAGCTGCCAAACAGGCGCGAAATACTCTTGGCAACTAAGCTATCGTGACGGTTTGGTTAACAAAGAAGAGAAAGAGTCGCTACTTGGATTTACAAGATTTAGTGCGCGAGTGACAGGTAAGTCTACTCGAAGCGCAGATTCTCTCTGTTTTTCCCATTTATTCCTTTGTTTTTTCGTTAGCTATTGATCAAAATTTAAGCCCGGGCAGTGGGGCGCGTGGATACGCTTTTCCACCAGTCATTCAGGTTTTTTAGTTCTTCGGGAATTCTTATACCCAAGGCAGCTTTGCCCATGACAAAAGAGCACTGTGCAGTTATGTCGGCCACTGTGTAGGAGTCTCCGGCGATAAACTGTGTTCTGTTTAGTTCACTATCCAGCCATTCCATTCGTGTCGCTACGGTTTTTCTTTCTTGTTCTGCAACTTCGGCTATTTGAATCATTCGGTCTTTCCACATTTCACCGGTATGTCGAAAAATGTTAACGATAGGCAGAAGGAATTCAAACTCCATTCGTCGCTGCCACATCTCGATCGTAGCCGATTCCAGCGCGCCGCTCCCCATTAACGCAGGGCTAGGGTGCAATTCTTCAATGTATCTGCATATAGCCATGGATTCGGAAATACAGGTGCCATCATCCAGTTCAAGAAGTGGCATTCTCCCTAGTGAGTTTTTCTTCAGGTAGGCATCTGTATGGTTTTCTCCTGTCATCATGTTCACAGGCACCATGGGGATTTCTAGTCCTTTCTCAGCTAGAAAAATTCGGACTCGGCGAGCGTTAGGTGAAGGGGGAAGGTCGTAAAGTTTCAAGAAAGTTACCTCAATTTAGGATGTTTGCCCTCGCGAACCTAAGGCGAGGAATGGAATAAGAAATGGTTTATGAATTGCAGCAAGGATAGCAATCTATTTGGATGAGGGGAATTCATGCTAGAGCGAGCTAAATACTCGTCCACGCGTGTCAAGTCATACGCTGTAGAGCCACCACTGATAACTCGGCAATGTTTACAATTTTATCGTGACTAGCTCCGGCTTTAATCTGAGATTTTAGCCCACTATAAATAGTCACTAAGTAATCTGCGAGGACCTCAGCGCTGGCGGTTGAATCGATATCGCCAGCAGTTTGAGCAGCTGTTATCGCTACTAGAAAAACGTCTCGTGTCGCTTGTATGCCAGTTTCTACGCAGTGTGCAATTCCAGGATCCCGCTGTGCGAATTCCGTTGCTGTGTTTATCATCAGGCAGCCGCGGCGACCTAACGGGTCATTGGTGTCGTTTGCCACATCGACTAAAGTAAAATTTATGAATGCTATCGCACTAGGAGCATTCGCCAAGCCCGCAGTCATGGCGCCGACGAGTATTTCTCGATAGCGATCGAGACAGTGTTCAAATAGCGAGAGTTTGGATTCGAAGGTTTGGTAGAAGCTACTTTTTGATAACCCCATGGCCGAGAGGAGGTCACTGAGTGAAGTCGCGTCATAACCCTGTGCCCAAAAAAGATGCATCGCAATATCGCGTGCGCCGTCCGCATCAAATTGTCGTGGTCTACCTGCCATGGCTAATAACACTCTGATTCCAACAATGCTGATTATAGTACATTCGTTATTTCGCTGCTTGTAATTAGGACTGAATGGTCCTATATTGCACGTACTGTTAAAGAACTCCACCTCAAAGAGCACCTCCACAACTCAGGAAAAAATAATGCTTACAAGTAAATTTAACTGCCGCACATTAATAATTGCTCTTCTTGCCTTGCTATGCGCTTCAAATGCGTTGGTTGCTCAAGATTCAAGGGTTAACACTGATCCTAATTACAATCCTGATCCGACATTGTTTAAGGGGGCCGCTAATAATATTTGGATCGAAGTCTTGTTTAAGGCAACTCCTGCGCCAGGCTCCAATAGCGTCCCAGTAGAAAATCTTAGAGTAGATCTACGGCCGGACCGCGACATGACCTTAAACGTGGAGATCTATAACCCAAATGGATCGATCCCGCTGATTGTAACTCCAGGTGGGATGGGAGATATCGAAGGTTTTGGGGCGTTCGCTAAAAATCTTGCTGCTGCATCCAGTGATCTAAAGGTCATTATTATGGACCGTCGTAACTTAGGGCGATCGGAAGTTTCTTTTGTTAATGCCGAACCACTCTCGGCTGAGGAAGCAGAGGATTTGCATGTGCTTCTGGAACGATTAGATATTGATTCGGCCATATTTTATGGTATGTCCTCTGGATCTCGTTCAAATATGGTTTTAGCGGAACGATACCCAGAACAAGTGGATGCACTCATCATTGCGCCACTCACGGGTGGGCCGGTAGCAGCACAGCGCCTCTCGGACGAATATTTTTTGAGCTTTTTAAGAGATGATAGTTTGACCTCGATGGAGGCAGTTGCTCAGACGCCATTATGGAAGGCCTACCTAGAGCGGAATAGCCCGGAACTGCAAAAGATATTTTTGGAACAAAACATAGACGATTTTTTAGGCACAATGAAGATGACCGGAGAGTACCTAGCATCTTTTCATGCAAAAACAACGCTTGGAATGACAGATGAGCAGCTAATGGCACTTGAGGTGCCTGCTACTCTTATTCTTCACCATGGGCAAGAGATCGACTTTTTGCACCCTAAGGTAAATGCCAGAGCTGCGACTACTTTGATTCAAAACTCAACGTTTAAGATAGCACCAAGCCTTCAATCGATCGTGGATGAAATATTACCTTTCGTCAGAGAGTACACGCCAGTCATGAGAGCTGCGCAATGAGCAAAGGTAAGATCTTAGGAATCGCAGTCACCTTACTAGTTGTTGGTTTAGTAAGTTGGATGGTCACGGCCCCTTATCCTAGCAGTCAACAACGTTCTCTTAGCAGTCAAGGGTTTGATCGTACACCCGGTGTATTTATCGGAGGCACGCCAACAGCCGCTCCAGATGACTTCTCGCCACTTAATCAAGCTGTGCAGGGTCCCATGAAGATGAAGCTACGTGGCTTTCCTCCATTTGTTACCTACCTGTTGTGGGTAGGCACCCCCACAGGTGTAATTTCTGCCTCGCGTCCAGACGGAGGGTATTGGTCTCAGCGTTTGCAGGACGGCGGCGGTGATGGATGGCTGCGTATAGGCGACGCCACTTACAAGATGAATGCCACCGAGGTTCAAGGTGTTGAGCGTATCGACACGATGGGCAAGTGGGTCGAAAAAGCGGGCATGTCACTCGATCAAGCTCTCTACGAGGGCGGAGAACCGCTTCGTGATTGGAAAGTATTCTTTTGGGCGCCGCGGTCCTAGAGAGGTACAAAACTTTGATGGGCTAGGCAGCGATGAGAGTCAAAAGTAAGAAAGGTCTCCGATGTTGCTATAGTCCGACTTAGTCGGCGACAGCTCACGCCGCTGGAGTTAACAACGAAACTACAGCCCTTGCTTGTGTGATTTATTTCTGGGCGCGTTTAGTCCATATAGTGGCGTATACGATTGGTATTCCTTGGGTCCGAACTTTTGCTTTTTTGCCACATTCCTCTCCCAAGTTTTGTTAGCCTGGCAGATTTTGATGTAAGAGAAATGTGATCCATTAAAGGCTAAATTGAATTCTATGGATTCATAACATCTTCAGCCAGAAATAGTGCAGACCAATCCGTGCTTACCGGTTTGGCAGGCATAAAAATGTGACTAGATAGGACAATGGTTTATAGCGAAGATAAAGGGAGCTCCCGAGGATCCACCCGTATTGATCGAGCGGTTTACTATCAAAATCATAATCTATCTTGGCTTCGAGAAAAAAGATCTTTTGATGGATTTTCGGTGCACTGATTTTGTAGAAGAGTTAGTCTATAGCAAGGCGCAGAGGTATCGTTGCCAAGTTAACTGAGTCAATACGAGGAGATTGAAAATGTACAATCAAATCACATTAAGTCGAGTGCTGTTAGTGTTTATAGGGCTGATGTTCGCTCCATTGGTCGTTGCCCAGGGAAGTGACATCCCACGGACTGCCAGTGGCCACCCAGACTTGTCTGGTACCTATGATGTGTCGACCCTGACACCCATGCAACGCCCAGTGGAATATGGCGATAAGATGTTCCTGACCAACGATGAGGCGGCGGTGATCGCTGCAGACGAGCTGGACCGCAATAACGAGAGCCAGCAGAACAGCGATCCCAATCGGAGTGCTCCACCACAAGGTGGTGACGGCTCACCGGGGGCGGCAGGCAACGTTGGTGGTTACAATGCCTTCTGGATCGATCGTGGTACCGATGCCTTTCAGATTGATGGTCAGTGGCGCACTTCGATCCTGATCGATCCGCCAAATGGTCGCTATCCGGCCGTGACCGATGAACGCCGTGCTGAACAACGCGCTAGGCTTGGTGCCGGCGAATCAACCGAGTTTGCCCGCGATTATGGCAACAATGATGGGACCGCCTACTGGCTTGAGGCCGGTCTGGACGCACCGGGCCCTTACGACAATCCGGAGCAGCGCCCCTTCGCAGAGCGCTGCCTTCTCAGTTTTAGCAACACCGGAGGTCCACCGATGTATCCGGCGCTGTATAACAACCATAAGCGTATCGTTCAGAGTGAAGACATAGTACTGATCCATGTCGAGATGGTGCATGAGGCTCGGATAGTCAGAATGAACGCTGAACATGACTCGGAAACAATTCGCAAATGGTTGGGTGATTCTATTGGCTGGTGGGAGGGCGATACTCTGGTTGTAGAGACTACTAACTTCAAAGACACGCCCGCGTTTGCCCAAGGCTCAAGGGATATGAAGGTAACTGAGAGATTCCGCATGGAGAGTGCCGACAAACTGGTCTACTCATTCACAGTTGAAGATGCGTCTGTTTGGACCGCTCCTTTCACTGGTGAGTACGCCTGGCCTCGCAGCCCTAACAAGGTATTCGAATACGCGTGTCATGAGGCGAATTATGCGCTAGAAGGTATTATGAAGGGTGCACGTCTTCTCGAAGCGGAATTCCGTGGCGAAGATCCGGGTGGTGTGCCAAACCCGACCCAATAATTCATAAAAGATAGAAAGCAACAATATAAAAAGGGGGTCAGATTCTGACCCCCTTTTTTAATAATTCTCTGTTGCTCTGCTAATTCTCTTCGGTATCAACAGTGCCGGTATCAGACTTAGGCGAGCCATCTCCGTTGAATCCCATGGATTCATAGCGTCTCCAGCCTGCAAGAATGCCAACGAGCCCATGATTACCCTCATGGCAAGCATATTCATATAAAGGGTCAGCCGCACGGCGTAATGGAAATTTTCCAGACCAAGTTTCGTCCCAGGTAAGCTCATCTTCAACGGTGAAATCGTAGTCCAAAGTATCCGCATCGATTCTAGTAAAGCGTTCGGTTATTTGAGCCTGATCCGACATGCCACCATAGTTATAGTCATGATAGTAATTCTGAGTATGAATAACCAAAGTGTCGCCTTCCCAGTGTGCGACAGAATCTCCTTCCCACTTGAGCTGTTTAGTATGGTGATCACTATCGAGCCTAATTATGCGCGCTGTGTGGACCATTTCGTTCACGATTACGATAGTGTCCTTGGTTTGAATAAGTTGCAAATTGTTGTTATAGGCGCTGGGAATCATTGGTGGACCGGCGTTGAAACCTACCAGACAGCGGTCTACAGTCGTGCGTCCTTCGGGCCCAGCACTCTCGAAAACCATCTGCCCATAAGCAGCTCCGCGCTCTCTACCGGCTGCATTTCTTGCCGGCTGTCTTCCATTGGGAGGGTCATAAATAAGTGAGGTTCGGCGATCGGCAACAGTTTGCACGCCCCTTTCATACCAGAAATTATTGTAGGAAATAACTCCTGGGGGATATCCGGCTCCGCCTACTGAGTCAATTATCAGGTCTCGGTTCTGGCGGCGATTCTCGAAAGCCTCCCACTCTTCAGCCTGCTCAGCCGTAAGTACCTCAAAGTTCTCCAATTCTCTCGGACGATTTAGGGGAGTAAGCGTTCTGAAAGTATAAGTGCCTTGCAAATCAGGTTGGCCGTGTTCGGTACGCGGAAAACCATCACCTTGTGCTGAAATGAGCGGAGCAATCAAGAAACTGGCTAGTGCCAGAATCAATTTCACATGAATGCTGTTGTTCATTCGAACCTCCAATATCTGTCTATTTTTATCAAGTAATTAGATGAATCTATAGCCCGAAATTACGCGGGTTTGAATGATTATTCAAGAGGTAAATAGTAAGCCAACTAAGCGAAGACTCAGGGACGGTATAGTTCTAAAAAATAGTCCCACACTAAAAATAGGGGACTGTATTTTATTCTCATCACCGATTTTCTATCTCTATTCGCTTATACTAGCTATGCTTTTTGTATATTGACACGGAGAATGCGTAATGAATAAGCTAAAGATCACTGGGATATTGATCGGAGTTGTATTAATTACTGGGGTGCTGGGGTGGATGTTCACTGCACCATACCTCGGCAATGAAGGGCTTGCTCGTATGCCTGGGGTAATTATTGGCGGAACACAAACTCCGGCCTTGGATGACTTTACAACTCTTAATGGAACCGTTCGAGGTCCGTTGCAGATGAAGCAAGCCGGTTTTCCGCCTTTTGTTACCTACCTTTCTTGGGTTAGCACTCCCGATGGTGTAATTACGGCCACTCATCCAGACGATGCGCTATGGGCACAGCGAGTGAGAGACCGCGGCGGTGATGGATGGCTGCGTATTGGAGAAGAGACTTTTACGATGGAGGCTGTTGAAATTTTTGGTGACGAGCGCATCGTCATGATGGGGCAGTGGGCTGACATGGTGGGCATAACGTTAGATGATTCACTCTACGAAGGATCAGCACCGCTGCGCGAATTTGAGGTCTTTTTCTGGAAGCCTAGATAGGAATGGTAGGTGTGAAATTCCGAGAGGTTGAAATATCTAGAGAACCAATCGAGCTCTATAAAGTATTAAAATTCGAAAGCTTGGTTACCAGTGGAGGTGAAGCCAAAGCGGCGGTTGCTTCTGGTTTGGTGTTGGTTAACGGTGAGCGTGAAGTTCAGAAACGAAAGAAAATGGTATCGGGAGATACCATTGAATTTGGTGCTGAGAAAATAGTTCTCAAGCTTTCCTCGATTGGGATTAACGCAACCGAACCGCGAATTAACAAAACTAAAACTGCAGCAAAGAAAGCTCCTGCAAAGAGGAAGGCAATATCCGTAAGTTCAGCGGGGCGTAATAAATGAGAATTAATGATTGCCTGCGCCGGCTGCGCTACATACTGGATTTTGATGATTCGAAAATGATAGCTGTATTTGCTGAAGCTGAGCAAAAAGTAACAAGAAGTCAACTTAGCGTATGGTTAAAGAGAGATGGGGACCTTGACTATGAAGAGTGCAGTGATGTGATGTTTGCTACCTTCCTCAATGGCTTGATTAATGTGATACGGGGTAAAAAAGATGGTCTGCAGGCGGAACCGGAAAAGCGTCTAAGCAATAATATTATTTTCCGAAAACTGAAGATTGCTTTCGATCTTGAGGCTGAAGATGTGTTGACCATATTATCACTGGTAGATTTTAGTTTAAGTAAGCATGAGCTTTCTGCTTTTTTTCGCAGAGCGGATCATAAGCATTATCGTGAGTGTAAAGATCAAGTGTTGCGAAATTTTTTGAATGGACTTCAAATCGAATATCGTGGAGATAGTCAGGTTGATGCTTAAATTTCGAAATAAAAAGAACGGAGGAAAAAGAATTTTCTTATAGGCCAGCTATTTTTCTATGATTATACAATTATATTTAGATCTGGAATAATCGATTAAATTTAATTGATAGTCCCCGATTGCGCAGTTCGAAACTATGTGGGTCGCCGAAAGGTTTGGTATCCCGGTCGTCACTATAGACTACGAAGAGTTCGCTGCCTGGGGCCCACTCCCACCTAAATCGGAAGTTAGTGCTGACAGACTTTGAGTTTGAATCGTATTGAACTAGACCGCCGACATACATCCTGGGTGATAAAGTGTATGTAATGCGCAATCTGCCTAACTCAGTTCTGAAATCACCCTCTGGTAGCTTAACCTTGTTAAATGAATAACTGGGTTCTATGGATAATTGAGGAGATAATTCGATACGGCCAGCACTAAGCCCGATAGCACTGTTGGTTCC
>Ga0302127_10000124_pt1 | contig 35467 bp, 21 predicted proteins | sample CB4_SCM_MG_FD_204452 | JGI IMG/M metagenome (GOLD analysis project Ga0302127, IMG submission 204452) | Marine microbial communities from Western Arctic Ocean, Canada - CB4_SCM | ecosystem: Environmental > Aquatic > Marine > Oceanic | place: Canada: Western Arctic Ocean | collected 2017-09-24
ATCGCATCACCACTCTTTTCCCAGCCCTCAATAGTTTGCTTGGTCAGTGGCTTGTGGAAACTGCCATCAGAATTAGTATCTAAGGTTCCTGCTTTACTAGACATAGCGATAACGGTTTTAAAGTCCCTAGTATTGCGTGCATCCATATAGGCTGATAAAGCCTTTAATACTGCAGACTCGCTTCCGGCCGCATGATTATCAGCAAAACCAAAAGTGCTAATACTCATAATGACCACCATAAATGTTAATTTTAACCTTCTCATTTATTACCCCTTATATTAAATATTAATAGAACGCACATATTTTAGGACGACTAAATCTGTAACGTGTCTATAACATTAGCATGTCTATGCACACTTTGTGGATAATTCATATGTGACTAAAAAATAAATACACCTTTATACCGAAAAATCACTGCGCTCTACCTAGTGATTCACTGCAACGCCTTGATAGCAGCAACATTACCTAACCCCTTGCTTCTGATTTGACTCCCCACTTTATTCAGCTATGATTAATAAACTAACCAAAAAACAAAACCATGTAAGGATATTATGGTGAAAGAAATAATGGCTACATGTAATCTATTGCTAGTGACCTTACTGCTGACGGGGTGCACAACCCTGGGATCTTCATCAAAGACACAAAAAGACTGGTTATTTGCGCATATAGCAACAGAGGCCGAGATCCTCAACCAGACAACCATCGTAATGCCAGTGACGCAAGACATCATTGCTTTTACAAACAAACCTTATCTTAAGCATGCTGATTTGAGTGGGAAGCAATTTACATTATTATTGGGTGATTCTGAGACCGAAATTTTTAAAACTGGCCCCCGTAACGCGGTGTTGTCCTGGCTTGACGGAAAAAGCGTGCAAGAAGTTAGAGTTGTGATAACTGGGGCAAGTGCGAAGGGTAAAAGTATTTTCTATACAACAGAGACTATGGCAAATATGGATGGGATTGTTACTGTGGCATCACCGCATCTATATCTTGACCGATATCATCGGAAGCATTCGGACAATTATCCGAAATACCCTGATCAGAGGGACAGCTACTATCACATGAAGACCCAGTTCGACTTCAGAAAAAGCACCCGTTAGCAAGACACCACAAAGTAATTTTCGTATTCATATTCAAAAAAAACCCCGGCAAGTCGATTACCGAGGCTTGAAGTTGACTAAATACCCAGACCGCCTGAATTCAATTCAGACCTTACCAAATGTTAATTTTTTGCTAGAAAATAACCATTCTGTGCTGCCATAAATAGACTTTCGTCGAGGTTGGCGCTAACAACTAAATCACCTGCCTCATTAAACACATATCTTTCAATAGTCCACCCGATAACATCAACCCCTTCATCATTTTTCTGAGAGGATTCATAAGAAGCATAGACTTCATTGCCTTCTGCGATAATCGGATTGAGTCTTAGTCTAGTCGCTCTTTTAGCCCAATTCTTGGGGTCCCATGTACTCATCCAATCAATAGTATTTGCCTTGTCATTAGTATTACGCTGTATCGCTCTATTCATAGAAACCGTCATTTTTGTGTCATTTCGCATTAAAACAATCGTCACTTCCCCACCAAGTAGGCCTTGAAAAGGCAGGTCATCATCAGAACTCGCGAGAATCCCATTGACTGAAATTACTTTATCGCCAGCCTTAAGATGATCTATAGCCGGAGATCTCAACACCCTCTCTATCGTTTCACCATCATCGCTCATGCCAAAACCTAAACCGATATATCGTTCGTTCCAAGCATAAAAATCATCTGCCAGCATGTTGATATAAGTCGCAGTGAATTCTTTGACAGTGCCTGTATCATAGACATCATAGAGCGCCTTAATTTTGGCCCGGTTAGCATCAGCATCTGCAAAACTCAACGTGCTAATACTCATAATGATGACTATAAATGTTAATTTTAATTTACTCATTCGTTACCCCTTATATTAATTATTAATAGAACGCACATAATTTAAGACGACTAAATCACTAACGTGTGTACAACACTAACATGTCTATCCATATTTTGTGGTTACTTCGCATAATAAGTGCATAGATAATCGAAATTTTGAACAGGTTATTGAATACTATCTAGGTAAATATAGTAATAATAACAACCACATAACAGCGATCCCTAACCATAAAAACCAAACGCAGAGATGCTGCAATTACTTGAATTTAATTATACGGTGATGAAGAGTCCCCTGATCAGTTACTTAAGGCATGCGCGGCTACCACGCTTATATCGACAGGCTTCGCGTTAAGTAATGGTAGAATCCAGCTATAAACATTACACTGCCCCCATTAAAATCTCTCCCGCATACAGTGGCTGTCCACACTAATAGGATCCCAATGAAAAAGACCTTTATGTTAGAACATCCCAAAATCAAAGTGCCTCGCGTCGTAGACTCGGTAAAACATGACATCAGAAAGCACCTTAAAAAAGAGCGCAAAAACCCCCTACCTATTGGTGCTATATATTGGGGCTTCGATTGTAAGTTTGGGCAATCTGAGGAGACTGCTGTTGAGGTGCACCTATCATCGCTAACGAAAAATATCGATGAGTTTGTTGAAAAGAACATTATGACCCTTTATGTGGAGATTACAGCGAAAGCCATTGAGCCCAGCAAAAAACCGACAGCAAAGGAGTCATAGTTATCGACAATAATGATATTTTGCGCCGCGTGCGTTATATTTTTGATTTTAGCGACCAGCTAATGCTTTCTATATTTAAGCTCGGAGGGCATCAAGGCAACAAGCCTGAGCTGGCTACTTGGTTGGCGCGCGAAGGAACACCTGAGTTTGTTTTGTGTGAAGATGTAAATCTTGCTCGCTTTCTAAATGGTCTGATCATAAAGAATAGAGGCTCTAAAGATGACGGCATACCGGAGCCGGAAACTTTTCTGAATAATAACAGTGTACTGCGTAAGCTGAAAATTGCTCTAAGCCTGCAGGCAGATGATTTAATTGCGATACTTAAATTGAACGAGTTCACCTTAAGTAAGCATGAACTAAGCGCCCTATTTCGACGCCCTGACCACAAAAACTATCGAGAGTGTCTGGATCAAGTGCTTCGTAATTTTCTTGATGGAATGGAAAAGCATTACAGACAAAAGGCCGTTGGCGGGAAATAGAGTCAGACTGAAATTTAACCTAAGGGGCATTCCAGCCTGACCTTTGTTATATTTATGGTTTAGTTAACACCTCATTAAAATGGGGCCTAGGCCGATTTTTTAGCAAACATTAACTCTAGCTCTTCAAGGGATTTACCCTTGGTTTCCGGCACCAGCCAAGCTACTAAAATTAAACCAATAACCGCAAACACACCGTATGAGAAAAACGTCAGCGCAGCCCCAAAAGTACTCAATTCTAAGGGGAACAGTAGCTGCACAAAGAAACTCACAATACTATTGATCATACCCACGAACGAGATCGCCACCCCCCGCAGCTGATTGGGAAATATCTCAGAGAATAAAGCCCACATAACCGGCCCCAGAGATATAGCAAACGATGCCACAAAGCCCAGAATGCCAACCAGAATTAACAAGGCGTTCATATTCGTGCCGGTTTTAATCAACTCGCTTTCATACTCACGGGCCGCAGTGGCGCCAATGGTTTCTGCCAATGCTACTTTAAACTCAATGTCACTTTGATAGATCGTCCCCACCATGCTGCTGAGCTTACCGGTATCAAAGCTATTTTGAATATTGTCGATCTGCTCAATCTGCACAATACTCTCAGCTTTCAATTCATAGCTGGCCTGAGCAAAGCCATAGGTGCAAAGCGCCATACTGACGGCAATGCCGCTTAGGCCAACCAATAATAATGGCCGGCGCCCCCAGCGATCGATCAGTGCAATGGCCAACAAGGTAAACAGCACATTGATCAGGCCAACCAGTACAGCCTGTGCAAAAGCCGCATCGGTACCTATGCCGCTCTGCTCAAAAATAGTTGGGGCATAAAAGAAAATAGCATTGATGCCGGTAATTTGTTGCACCACACCGACAATAATCCCGACAGCCAGCGCCAAGCGCATCTTGGGGCCAAACACACCTTCAATGCGCTTCCACAGAGATCCATTTTCGCTGTCATAGCTATTTTTAATCACCTCTATTTCACCATCAACTTCATCGGCAGGCAGTAACTTCGCCAGCACAGCGTGCGCATCCTGCTCTCTACCGTTATTCATTAACCAGCGCGGGCTATCAGGGATCAGAAACAGGGCCAGTAAAAACACCACAGCCGGAACAATTTCAACACCGAGCATCCAGCGCCAGGCGTGAGTATCGATACCCCATGCAGCCACCCAATCAGTGCCAGAAACGCTGGCATTTAGAATGAAATAATTAGCAAAGTAAGCGGCCGAAAGACCAACAACGATATTAAGCTGATTAATGGAAACCAATTGCCCCCTCAGTTTTGCTGGCGCGATCTCGGCAATGTACATTGGCGCAATAATAAGCGATGTAAAGGCAAGTCCACCCGCAGCGCGGGCTATCACCAACATCATATAAGACGATGCAAAAGCCGAGGCAATGGCTGACAAAAGATAGAGCAGGGCGATAAGGAACAGGACCTTTTTACGTCCAAAGGCGTCACTCAACGGGCCTATCACCAGAGTACCAAACACCCCAGAGAGCGTTGGTGCAGCGACAACAAAACCGGACTGTATGGGTGTCAGATCAAACTCGACTGTGACAAAGCCAACCACCCCAGAGATAACAGCGGCATCAAAGCCGAAAACAAAGCCGCCAAGCGACACGATAACTGCGCAATACAGCGCGTAATAGGTACGATGTTCCATGGAGATTCCAGTAGTGAGTTTTATCATTGTGGCAGGCCCGACGCCCCGAAGTCACCAACCTATATTTCAGTAAATAGTATCACCCTTCAGAGAAAAGTGACTAACGATGAGATAACTGGGGCATAAGTAACGTTAGGAAGAGAATAACTACCACCACATTTCACAACGCGAAAAGACATAGCACTACCCTCTTGATGACTCACCATACTCATTACAACGCAAAAGGCCAATCAAGTAACTGATTGGCCTTTTTTACGCACCTAACAAAACATCTTGTTAGAGTTTAATCAAACGTCTCCTCATGAGCAGCAAGAGTCCCGCTAGCATCAGTAAGATCAACGATGAATCAGAAGACTGCCCGTCACCTACTGAACAACCTCCACCACTTCCAGGAAGCGCTTCAGGTGCATTAACAACCAACCGATTTGACTTAACAACAACAGATACTTTGCCGTTATCAATAACTACCGATACAGGACCAGAACCCGCAACGCTTCCTGCGGTGAGTTCAGCCGTATAAACACCATCGCCCTGATAGGCAAAATCACTGACCATAACACCCGGTATAGCTGACGACGCTGATACTAACATTTTATCAAGAGCATCCCCATCCTCGTCATAAGCAGTCACTGTAACCAACACAGTATCAGTACCATTTGCAATGATTGCTTCGCGAGACAATGTTACTTGACTATTGTCACTCGGAGTACCAATGGCAGGAACACCGACACCACTTGGATCTGTAACAGTTCCATCTGCTGCACCATCGGCGTCATTCGGACCACCATCTTCGATCATAAGTTGAATACAAGTAGCGCCGAGTACTAAACCAGCCGTATAGCTTGCACTACCCGACTCAGGACAGGTACCACTTGCCGCTGTCGCGGAACTAACAGCATTGGTAGCATTTTCCACAAATGCCTGCCAACCCACATTAGCATCGATGAACTTCCTCAGTACCGCATCTTCTGGAACTGCGCTACTCAGCGGAAGAACGATATTATAAGATGCTCCGGCTTGAGCTCCAGAGACCTCGAAGTCGACCAAGCCACCTAGATAGATCCAATCTTCATCTTGAGTACCAACATCAGATTCATCGATACCCACCTCGTTGTTTCCATCAGCCAGAGCCGTATCACCCAACCCAATAGTCGTACCTACGTCTGACTGTATGACCTGACCACTGTCACCAACTGGCGCAAGATACGTCTCGACAATATTGTCCTGATAATCAGGTATACCATCGTTATCGCTATCACCATAGCCTTCAGCACTATCAGCAACACCATCACCATCAGTATCTGTATCACCAAGAACTGGGGCTGCAGCTAATATCTTTATCGTTGCTGAAGCAGCAGTGCTCAATGACCCGATACCACTATCTGTGACAGATGCACCAGCGCTAGCAACCGTATCGCCTAAGGTACTAGGGTCAAACGTAGCAACCGCACCATCAATAACAGCACCCGGCATATCACTCACCGCAGCTGCCCATTCGAAGATGTGAGTATCACCAGCATTAAGATCGCTATAACTCGCGGTTACCGTTACGGTACCGGCATCAGCAGCAACGATTCGTCCGGTGTTGCTACCTTGTGTCACAGCTAATGTAAGCACTGGAGCGACGTTCTCTTCAACAATAGTAATGGTCCGCTCAGAGACAGATCCAACAATAGCATTCGTTGGCGCACCGAGAGTGATCACAACAGTTTCAGTTGTCTCAACCACATCATCAGCATTAACGGTCATAGTCACCATGCCCTTAGTTCCGTCACTGATAACGATAGAGTCGCTAACGGTGAAGTCTCCAGAGTTAGTGATAGAGGTAATATTACTAGCTACCGCTGCATTACTACTCCAACCTGTGATCCCATCTTGGAAATCACCGTTGGTTACGAGCTCCGTCCCATCTGCTGTTGTAACGCTGACGTCATCAAGCCAAACCTGACCACCCTGATCTCCACCCATGTCAAATAAGACACGGCTACTATCGTCGCCAAAACCAGTACTGGTTTGTGTCAGCGTAAATGTTTGCCACTCAGTCGTCAGAGATACAGATTCTGCAGAATTCGCATAATTACCCGAGTTCAAACCGACACCTGCAATAATTGTTCGTTCTATCGATGACTTCGCCTTAAACGTTATCGTATAAACAGAATCCGGCACAATTGCCATGATTTGACTTAAGTTGACTTCATAGACTTGAGCAGAACTTGTTTCAACAACCGCAAAGTATGACGTCATATCAGCAACACCTGCAGTACCACCAACACTCAGAGGCACAGTAACAGGATAAGCCGCAGCAGGACCGCTAAGCTCGACACTAATCTCAACTGTAGTTCCTTCAACCGTTACAGACGATGGTGAGAGGTTAGCCAATGGCATTATCTCAATCTTCTGTATCGCACTTGACGCATTACCAGCAGCGTCAGAGACAGTCCAAGTAATCTCAGTCAAACCTGACTTAAATGGCCCAGTCGCGCTTGCCGTTGGTGTCAACTCACCATCTTTTTGATCTACTGCAGAAGCAGCACCCAAATCAACCCCTGTCATACGACCTGTAGCACCCATACTGATGTCAGCAGGAATCGTTAATGCAGGTGGTAATTCATCCTTAGTAGGATCAGTTCCAGCGGCATATTCTTCGGCATTAGTAAAGCCATCACCATCCAAGTCAGTATCGGCGTCTGTCGCATCCTCGGGATCTAGGCCATTATTTGTTTCAAAGAAATCAGGCATTCCGTCGTTATCAGTATCAAGAACCGCCACTGTGATGCTAGCAGAAGCCGTCACCGTGTTACCGGCAGCATCTGATACAGAGAAGGTAACAACAGTAACGCCAATAGGATACTCAGTTAAGCCGTCATTAGTAATACTAGCCGTCAAGTCTCCATCTTTGTTGTCCGTTGCCACTGCCGCAGCAAAGAAGGCCGCAACCGCATCATTGCTAGACGCAACAACTTGACCTGGCAAATCTACATTAATACTAATCGACTCAGAGATAGTAAGCACAGGATCAACAATATCCAGACTAACATTCACTACCGTTTTCGCAGTTCCAACATTACCCGCCGCATCAGTCGCGGTAAAGGTAACTGTTGTTTCTCCAAATGGGAACACATCGGTAGGAGCATCGTTTGTGATCGTTGCTATAACACCATCAACATTATCTGTTGCAGTTACAGCGGCAATCATGTCAAGAATAGTCTGGAACTCTGATTTGTCGGATGATAAGCCGTCTTCAGTACCCAATACTACGAGTATTGCAGGAGCCGTTATAACAGGAGCAGTCGTGTCAGCAATAGTAGCCGTAGCTGTTGCCGTTGACGTATTTCCAGCGGCATCTGTAACGGTAAATGTTACGACTGTAGCGCCCAATGGCAATACCGCCGGCGCATCGTTCGTAATCGTTACACTACTGTCAACATTATCAGTAGCGACTGCACTCTCAACCCAAGCAACAATAGCAGGATCTGTAGCAGCCGTTCCGTTAGCATCAGTTGCTGGAACTGTCCCATCAGCAGGCGCTTTTAGAACAGGAGCAGTCTGATCAGTTACAGTAACTGTTGCAGAGTCAGTACCTATATTACCCGCAGTATCTGCAGCACTAAAGATAACTGTTGTTTCTCCAAGCGGAAAGACCGAGAGGCCATCATTCGTTACCGCTACAGATCCATCAACATTATCAGTCGCAGTCGCACCAGCAAGGAAGTCAGAAATTGTCTTAGACCCCTGTACCTTGGCTAACTTGAACTGCCAAACAGCATCGCCACTATAATTAACCTGAAGTGTCATGCTCTGACCATCAGACGCCATTTCGCTAATAGAGTAGGTAATAGCTGACACCGCGTCTGCCGGCGAGCCAATTTCTCCCGTATTATGAACTTTAGGTAATCCAATATGAGCGCCTAGGCCTGTCACTGTCAGCGTTGAAGCTGAAGCATCATAGGCAAAGGTAGAGGCAACACTTCCATCATGCGGTGTAACAGGAGAACCGCATGCATCAGCGCCACCCTGCCAACCTTCAATCCAAGTAGACGATCCCATAAGGTTAGAGAAGGTACCATCAGAGGTCATACGATAGACGTCGTCGAACAAGCAAGCTCGTGTGGTTACATCATCGGCACTAATTGACCACCAACTTAGATCTCCAGCATTCGGACCTACAGCCAATGAACCGGCTTCAGATAAAAGCTTCCAGTCTCCTGCAACCGCAGAAGTCACCACTTTCACTAACTTAAACTGCCAAACGGCATCGCCACTATATTGGACCTGCAGAGTCATCGTGTCAGTCGTCATTGCAGTGATCGAGTAAGTGATTGATGACACTGCATCCGCAGAAGCAGCAAGCTCTCCATTATTATGAACTTTAGGTAGTCCAATATGGGCACCCAAACCAGAAACTGCTATCGTAGAAGCCGCCGAGTCGTAAATGTAAGTAGCATCGCTGCTGCCATCATGAGCCGCCACTGGCGCTCCACAACCTTCTGCATCCACACCGTCTTGCCAAGTCTCTAGCCAGGTCTTTGAACCCATCATGTTGTTGAAGGCACCATCTGAACCAAATCGATAAACATCATCAAACAAGCAGGCTCTACTCGTAACATCATCAGCACTAATTGACCACCAACTGAGATCACCAGCATTAGGGCCTACCGCTAACGCACCGGCTTCAGATGCAAGCTTCCACTCACCTGCCAATGCACTACTCGCAGACGTACCACTTGCGTTAGTCGCTGCAACCAAAATAGAGGCTGGAGCTGTCACAACTGGAGCTGTTAGATCTGCAATCGTTAATACTGCTGTTGCACTACCTTCAAGTTGTGAAGAATCCAGTATGAAAAACTTAACCGTCGTTGCACCTATTGGGAAAACTTCAGGAGCATCATTGCCAATTTGTTCACCTGTAAGCTCGCCATCGACATTATCTAAACCAGTCACTGAATCAAGCCAAGCCGCAACATCAGTGGCCGTCCTAGCCGTACCGTCAGCGTCAGTCGCTGTAATCGTAGTTGCCTCTGGAGCCGTAATCACTGGCGCAGACTGATCTTCCACAGTGACAACCGCGGTAGCAGTACCAGTATTGCCAAGCGAATCAGCCGCAGTAAAGGTTACGGTTGTCGCTTCTATTGGGAATACTGATGGCGCGTTGTTAGTAACCGAAACACTACCGTCCACGATGTCAGCCGCCGTTGCTGCTGCCAAGAATGCTGCGATAGTAGCGTTACTAGCAGGTGTTCCCGCTGCGCTTGCCGCGTCAACTGTAATAGACGCCGGAGCACTAACGACAGGTCCAGCAGTATCTTTGGTAGCAGAACCCACAACTGTACTAGTCTCTCCTGGAGACGTTCCAACCGCAGTCACCGTCACTGTGCCATCTGGGAGACCACTAGCATCAGCCGTGGCCGTCCATGCGCTGTCAGTACAGGTAGCTGCAGCTGACGCAGCTGAGGCAGAACCGCCCGTTAGCGTAACAACAACCGTTACATCTGCAACATTACAAGCACCTGTAACACTATACGAACTTTGATTAGCTGTCGTTATGGTTGCTCCAGCAGCAATCGTAACCGCCATAGCCTCTGCGCGAGTAAAGGTGACGGAATACGTCGTGGTACCCGTCCCATCCTCAGCCAGTACTTTTACATCCACTGGATTGCTTCCATCAGCCATCGTGAACTTACTACCTGTTACTGCAGTGCCGTTAGCTGTAATCGAATCCACAGTAGCAAAGCTATCAGTCAAAACTGTTGCCAGGGTAACTTCAGTCACTGGGTTTGCAACCGTCGCGGAGTAGCTTAAAACATCTGAGGCGAATGCCGGAGTTAATGTAATAGCATTTGTTGATGCGGCTGGTTTATCGCCAACACACATGACCCATAAAGGACTATTTTCCAAATTGAAGCTTTGAGTCACATTGTTAACTACATTGTCATTATTATAGTTACGTGTTGTAAAGACGAATGCTTTGGTAGCTCCATCCTTGTCAGCCGTCCAGTACTTCGACGTTGCTTGAGGCCATACAAGATCTGTCTCAAACGCTTTACCGTTTCCAACAAGTGGCATTATATGAGTGGTAATTTCAGCTCGGGTAGGTAATCGACCATTTTCAGCAGTACACCAAGCTTCTGCCTCTGCAAATTGCATTCTTCGGAAGCCAAGATTAGTTCCCATACGAACAGCATCTTTGGCAGTATTGTTACCTGAAGTACACCCACCGCTATTAGGACACCAAGTAGTTGCCGGGGCCTCAGTGTTAACTGGTGGGCGGACAAAGGTTAAGTCACCAGCAACATAGCTTCCTTTAACGGTTACATCGTCAGCCGTTCCCAACGTTTTGTCCGGTCCATTACCTGTCTTTTCAACAGGGATGTTGATCCCACTAGCAGCTGTTACAAAAGCAGGATAGGACGCTGTGAGATCTGATAAAGTCGAGTCGGTTCCAGGAATTTTACCTAATGTTACAGAATCGCCAGCAAAGGTATAACCAGCCGAGACCGATGAGGTTGTAAAATTTAATGTACTTCCGCTATACCCACTTATCGCATTAATCGGCACTATGTATAGATTTAACGGTTGCTCTAAAGCTTCACCCGTATTGCCATCTGCAGGCCAACCCGCACCAGAGCCGGAGTTAGCCCAAGATGTTAGCCAGTATTTGTCTGTCTTAGGATCACTATCAGCATCATCTGTATCGTCTTTAATTTGAAATGGCTGAGATCCTGTAAATAAACGTTCTTTATACGTATTAGAGGTAGATGGATCGCCCAAGCTCACCATGGAGCTATCAAAATGAAGCCTCAACCCTATACCCTGAGTCAATTGAGCCACATCATCATCTGTCGCTGTGTAACTCACGGTTAGCTCAGTAGACTGCCCCGCAGAAAGCTCTGCAACAGACAAAGACCCTGTCACCGTCTGAAGCTTCTCAGCCGCAACATCGGCCACTGTAAACAGCATTGAAGCGACAATTAATGCATTTTTAAAAGCGTTTAAGTTAATAAATTTACCCACAGCTAAATACCCCGTAATTATAAGACGAACATGCTATTTCGACTTTACCACTAAGTTACGAAAGAAACCACACGCTAAGACCAAAAAATTGTAATATTTATAGTTAAAAAGACTATTTGATACTTGGATGACATATTTGAAGAGCTTTTGGTGTGTAATATTAGTGTTCACACTAGGCAAGACAACAGCCAATCAGGCTATTATCTATTTGATGCCGGCACCGATAAACTGGCTATCCTCGTCGAGCAGATTTCCAAAGAAATCCTCCGCTGGGATTTCGCTTATGTGACTGAAAATACCGGTTCCCGCTGCTGGAAAAGTGGGATGCTGATTCTTAACAATACCGCTGGAGGCTTTTACTTTTTCTCGCTCAAAAGCGAAACTCTCGGGAGTACTTAATACTCCAGTGGCGCTCAATTCAAGCATATTTGGCAAGCTGTCTAACTTGACGAATTTTGATGAAACATCGCCGGAAAACCCATTGCCCTGAATGTTGATGCTTTTCTTGGGGACTCCAACGTAAACTCTTTTTCCAAGCTCCCCCGACTCTTGAACAATAAAAAGATTATTCCACAGCTTTAGGTTCTTGGCAGTGAGCTCAATATTAGGTTCAGATTCTGCTGAAATAAGATAAGTATTGTTATAAATGTACACACCGGTAGATGGTTCACGCTCAGGCTTTGCAAAGTCACTCACATGAAGTGTCTTACCTGGATTTTGACTTTTGCCACCCTCAGGCCTATTGACGTTTATCTTTCTTGTTCCATCGCCCACGCTAATGTTGTAACGCCAAATAATATTTTTATTTTTACCTAAGATCTCAGTACCATAGCCTTCGTTATCGTAGGTAAAGTTATACTGCACCAAAATGTTTTCGTTATTGTAGTCAACATGAATCCCTGCAGAGTCATTGTGTCCTCGAGAAAAAGCAGCGACATTGTTTTGAGCCACGACATGCTTGCTACGAAAGAACCACGCCCCACTACCCCGACTCACTGAAACGCTAGGCTCGACCATAGCGCCAGAACGAATAAACGTATTTCCCTCAAGTAATCCCTGCCAAACACCGCTCATCAAAACGCAGCTGCCGCCCAAATCCTCGCAACGGTTGTTACGGACAATGAAATTTACATCATAATCCAGGGACGTTCCGGTCAAGCCGCTTATTCTTGAAGGCCCATGGCGAGCCGCTATACCAAAGCGCCCCGTTTGACGTATTAAATTGTCATGGACAAAAATATCGCGAGTGTTGGCGGCTTTTTTTAGCGACTTAGCCGCCAGTGTCTCAAAACGTATGCCCGTCACAGTATTACCAACGAAGGCTTTCTCCTTAAATTTGCTTTTAGCTCTAATGGGGTAGACTTTTTCCACGGTAAGGTGGTGGAATTCAAATCCCTGCAGAACCCTGCGTCCAGTGTTTTTAACTAAAATACCGTAAGCCTTAAAGTCGGTTGGGTCGGTTTTAATTTTCTTGTCACCAGCACGTTTGCAGTTGTCGGCGACATCATTTCTGACATTACCATCACCAGGCGCCCACTCTCGACGTGCGCCATTTTTCCCCGACATAATGGTTCCCGCGGCTAGTCTAGCCTTGCAATGACCTCTTGAAACATCATCATCGATGTTTTCCTTTTCACCATCTATGATCCACTTGTAGCGAGCCACCTTCTTCCAAGACGGCTCAATAATAACGCTCCAAGAACCATCACCATTATCAAAAGCGCGACCTTTAGGATGATTGGGCTTCCAATTAAGGCCGCTAGAATGGAGCTGCACTTTTTTTGCATTTGGCGCTCTCACCGTAAAACTGGTTGAGCTAGAATCTACTGCACTCTGAGGATGAGCTGACTGCCTTGCCTGCTTGCGAAAATTGCGAATAGTTAGATGGCTAATCTCAATATGATCTTGATCAATGATGGAGATAGCGGACACATTATCGCCATCATTCCTGGTTGCCCCGTCGATGACAGGAGGCTCTCCAGGGCCAAATGAAGTAAAAGAAAGTGGCTTTTCTGCACTGCCTGACTCGTCAATAACGAGTTGCCCAAAAAAGGTATCTCCTGATTTAAATTGAACAGAATCTCCAGGTTTTAGAACAGCGCTATTAACTCGCTCAAGAGAGGCCCAGGCCGCATCGACAGAGAATCCGTCATGGTTATCATCCCCTGATGATGAGCTTACAAAATAGTGATTCTGCGCGACTGCATTTGGTACTACAACCCCAAATACAATCAACGCCAATACGTTAGTAACCGTTTTTATAAGGCCCATGGACCTTATTTTCAAAGTGATATTCCTACCCCGATGCTAAAGCGGCGGCCTGAGTCACGCGTCATTGCAGTGGGTCCTTCCGGGAAAAATGCTGGCTGAACAACTTGCTCATCAGTCAGGTTACTGCCTTGGAAATTCACCGTAATCTTCTTATTAACACGATAGCTCATGGAGGCATTGAGCTGGCCTGTTCCTTTTTTATACAGAGGCAGTTGGCCTGTCAGAAAACTTGCTTCTGACACCAAGAAGTCACTGCGATAGGTATAACGAAGGCGGCCACTGAATCGGTATCGTGGTTTTTCAAAGTAAATAGTCGCGTTGTACGAATCTTTTGAAAGATTGACGAAGTTTAAGGGTAATCCAGTGAAGCTAACCGAGCCAGATAAAGCCCCTGCTTTGACAATGAATGCATCTCTGCTGCCATCCTGATACGCATAATTTGCGATAAGGCCTAAACCATCAAAAGGCTGCGGCAGACTCTTGAAATTATGCTGAAAACCAAGCTCTACTCCATTAATCTTACCGCCAGGCAAGTTAACAAATTTAGTCTGGGGAACTAAGACTCCAGGGACACCATTAAAATTGTCACAAAACAAATCTCCTTCGGCTTGTTCAGCATTTGTGTTGCAGGCGCTTGCGGGGAATGTTTCCTTGCCAATGACCTCGTCAAAATGCTTTGAGAAGTAACCCAAGGTCAGAGCACTGCCTTTTCTGAAGTAATACTCTAACGCCACGTCAAATTGATTTGCCGTAGTCGGCTCTAGCTCCGGATTACCTGTCACTACCGGGGTAGTTTTGTCGAGCGGGAAATACATAGTCGGTGATAGCTGACCAAAGTTTGGCCGTCTCAAGATCTTGGCATAACCAAGCCTGACCTGCACCTCGTCAACAGGCTTAAACACAAGACTTAAACTTGGCAACCAATGCGTATAGTTTTGCTTGACGCTAATATCCTCTCCCTGAACCGTACCAGTCGCAGCTTGATCGGTATTTACGCCTCTAACTCCGATATTGCCCGAGTATTCAACGCCACCCATTAGACCACCGCTTACAATACCGTTAAAATCGCCCTTAATGTAGGCAGCATAGGTATCTTCTTCCACTCTAAAAAAGCTCGCTGGATCTACTACACCATCAACATTAAGGGATACGAATTCCCTTATGGCCTCTCTCTGGTCCATTACAATATTACCATCGGGAGTCAAAAAGTTATCGAAATATGAACCACCACTATTAAAATTAAAAAAGTCGCCTGGCGAGGCTACCATGAACCCTGGGAAAGCTGTAATAAAATCTTGAGCGCTCAATCCGGTATTAAAGGGTGTTTTTTCCGATGTTTTATTGCGCTCATTTGATCGTTGGCTAGCGCGCAAACCAAATGATAGATCTGTCCAAAAATCGCCATCCATGACCCAGTCAAAATCGACTTTCTCTACCAGTAAATCGTTGCTGAACGTCACTTGCTGGTCTTTGACAATATACAAAGAGTAATAATCAGGATCCATAAGCGTGGAAAGGTCATATTGTGCGACAACACCGTTCGTTACAGAGTAACTCTGTGCACCATCTGCGGGCCCATAGGCTGGCGTGCCGTTAAGAGCATCGTACTGCAACGGAATCCGCAAGGCTCCACTATTATCCAAGAAGCCAGCATGCGCTGGATCCCTGTAGCCAAAAGAGGTCACCACATAGGGCTTCTCTGTATCTGATCCTGAACCACTGACTTCAAAATTAACTTCCAGTTCGTCGCTACCCCATTCTCCACCAAGAGCAAATTGATATGTTTGAGTGTCTCTAATAATCGCCTCACTTTGAGTTCTCAAAAAAGGGCTACTTCCATCTGGCGGCGTCCCGCCGACAGCACCTGAGGTAAAAATACCAACCTCAGTACCCGCCACTTCGGTCGTTCCAAAAGTAGCAGCAGGAAGCCCCTGTATTTCATTGGTCGAGCCATTCATACTTATTTTTGCTTTTTGACCGGCACTATTTCTCAGCGCATCTGCATACATACCCTCGACAAACAATTTTAGGCTGTCTGATGCTTGCCATTCCAAAGATCCTTCGATTACTGACCGTTTTCTGCTTTCCATCTGAAATGTTGTTTCATTATATCCAGGGTAATAGTAAGGGTCACCAAGCCCATCTCCATTAAAATCAACCCGACTGCTACTGGTACCGCGTGCGGCCTGAGTAATACGTAATGAATCCTGACGAACATCCTTATCAAGATGTGATACCGTTAATATCACACCAATGTCACCACCTTCTCGCTCAAACTTATTGCCAAATGTCGCTGAAAAGTTCTCATTCCAAGCATCTGCTTTTTCGGCATACTCAGATTTCAACCGAATCTTTTTAAGTGGCTTTCTCAATTTTAAACCACGATAGGTCTTGACATTAATTGTGCCGCCAAGAGATCCCTCGACCATATCGGCAGTTGGCACTTTAATCACTTCAAGAGACCGCACTAAGGCAGCAGGAAGATCAGAAAGACTTACGCCTCCTCGACCATCGCCATCTGGTGTAGTACCTCTTCCGTTTATCTCTATCCGATTTTGGTCGCTACCTCTAATAGAAACAGTCTCACCAATACCTTTCTCGCGGGTAATTTGAACACCCGCTATATTCTCAAGTACTTCCGCGACGTTTTCATCAGGAAGCTTGCCGATATCGTCAGCGTTAATAATTTCCGTTAAGTTTAACCGTGCTCGCTTGGCCGCCAGCGCTGACTCAAGACTTTGACGAATTCCGTACACAAACACTTCTTCAATCGCGCTATCGGCGCTAGTTTCTTCAGTTGCATCTTCTTGAGCGAACGCCACTGACGCGCTTAGTGCCATCAAAGAAACGCTCACCGCTAATATCGACCGGCGCCACATTGAAATCTTATACTTCATTACTCTTCTCCCATTATCGCTGCATATTTTTAGTTCTTAAAACTAACTATCTATGTTGCGCATATAATAAATTATTCTATTTTTAGGTCGTTAGATCTTAAAACTAACGACCTCTTGAGAGCTGCAGATTTTACTCTGCATCCCGTACCAGTCTCTGAGCACCTTTTTGAGATGAGCGAGTCTTGGGCAAATGCACACCTTTGGCAAAATCGACTACGTATGATTGGCTACCGGTTGTTACATATTTGGGCGTAGAGCTCCAAAAAATTTCGGTGGTGCCCGGAAACACCGTTGTGTTTATCGCCGGACTCGATTGATCAAAGGCAACAATTGACAAAAGCTCTTTCATATTAGGTAACCGCCAATCAGTGTAACCAGCAAAATCAGAATCTCTAGCCCGCTTCATTGAGCCGCCCCAAATTAGAAGACCTGCCGCCCCGACACTGCAGTCACTACCTTCAAGTCCCTCCGGGCACTGCTTCCACATCAAACCTGTCACACCGTCTGTTACAGTCCCATCTATAACCGTGTAACGATCATCTGAGGTATCGTTCGCTTGATATTCACCTGACACCAGCCGCTGAGCCATAGGACCTGACTTGGCTTTTAGAATGGGAATACCGGCAAAAAAGTTAACCACCCAGCCGTTAGCAGCATCGCCTGCGACAGGAACCGAAGCCCAGTGGGACCCCGCACCATTGGGGAATCGATTGGTATCAAGTGCTGGATTTATGCGGTTGGCATTGACGATTGTTGCCAATTCTACAACCGTTGGAACACGCCAGGTTTGGATACCACAAAGGGCTTCCGCATTACTTGTCTCAGCCAGGACATTACGATCAACCCATTTAACCTTTGCGTTAGTTGCATGGATACCAGCATTTGCCTCGGTTTTCATCTCCCAAACTAATCCTGTGTTATTGTCCCGTACACAAGACCAACGGGTTCCAGCGGCTTCACTGCCATCGACTGACCAAGCTCCGTCTTGAACTGTAAGTGTTGAACCGTCGTTTCCAAGCTTTGTAAAATCAAACCCTGCCACGCCTGCGCCAACTTTGGTGATAGTGAGATCAGCATCACGGCCCTGGTCGCAATCTTGTGGGACATGGCCGTCGTTATTAATCGCCTCTGTACAGGTGGCATTGGTACCAGAGGAAGCATTGCCACTACCCAACAACCCAGTGTCATTTAATGGGTTTTTCGGCACAACGGTGAGCTCATTACTCAGATCACTCTCTTCAGTACCTGCTAAAGCCGTGACTGCTACATAGTAAGTCTCACCATTACCTAAGCCCGTTAAACTATAGGGTGATGTGGCATTCAAAATAAGGTCGCCGCCAATCAGTGATGCGTAATTGTCGGCACTATCGATACTTTCTTGAGCGATATATAGGTTATAGCCAGCTGCATTACCAACCGCGCTCCAAGCAATTATTGCCCGAGAATTACCGGATGAGCGCAGAGTGATAACCGGAGGATCAAGTGCGACCGACCCCTCCACTACCGTGACTGTCGCGCTCGCTGAAGCCTCTTGGTATTCACTGTCAGCGGCCATGACTGCCGTAATCTGAGCACTGCCAAGAGCAATCGCGGTGACCAACCCCTCAGACGAAACTGTCAACACATTTCCGTCACTACTGGTGTAACTAATTACGCCAGTACCATCGCCGCCACTGGCGACGACTGTTTGGGCTGTGCCAATCTCCATTGAGAAGGAGGGATTAGGAAAACTAATCGTCTGTTCTTTCAATGGATCAACTGTAATGCTTATGGTGGCTGATGCCTCCGAATAGATGCTATCCGCTGCCTTTGTCGCGGTAATAGTCACGGTGCCTATAGCGTTTGCGGACACCAAAGCTTCTGCTGAAACGCTAGCAATGCTAGTGTCACTACTGGTATAGGTAATCGTACCCGTCCCTTCACCATTACTCGCCGCTATAGTCCGCGAATTGCCGATAATTATATTTGCGCTGTCAGCGGTAAAACTGATGGCCTGCAGAAGACTCCAATTCTTAATCTCACCTGCACCAGAACTGCCATTACCGCCTCCGCACGCCGCAAGAAATATGCACATTGTTACAAGCACGCTGACTTTTTTGATTAACATTTCCAATCCCCAATATTTATACTTCTGATTTGATTCTTTCGAAACTACAGTGACATTCTTCCACTATCATTCGGACGCTTTTTCTGCTCACCGCGACATTTTTTAGAACAGCAACGAAGCTCGTTTAAAAATTCCTAGGCATCTCTTTTACCGTGATCGTTTTACTCTTATCTTTATCAAGCCATCGAAAGTTGTTTTTAAGCATTTTTTCAGCCTCGGCAAGTGTTAAAAATCCATCACCATCTTTGTCCCAGCGCTTAAATTTAGATCTCAGGAAATCTGGGTTAATCCGTCGCATAGAGCTTGGGCGGGTGACGAATTCTGACCTTGTCCATCGGCCGTCGAGATTGCTATCAAGCTCAACATACAGACCTGATTGGTAATTTCCAAACTCGATCATATTAAGCGCATTGTTTTTATCAATATCGAAAGCTCGCCAGCCACCAACATCTACCGCAAAGCAAATAGTGGACGGTAAAGCCAAACAACAAACAATTCCAAATAGAGTTTTTTTCATGTCAGTATCCTGTTTAATTTTTAAAGTTTATGAGTGAAATTGTTACTGAATATTGACATTTTTTCCCAACATTTGAGATTCTAACGCCTATGCACAATTACACTAATTATTTATAGTATATATGACTATTAGGTGTATTGTCTTGTTTTAAGACTTAAAATGCGTTCTAGCGGCCATATTTATGTCTTATTTCTCATTAAAGCTATCTGATTTATAGCGCTTAAAGAATTTTGTTCTCACCGCACCACTTTTCCCCGTGGTTTTCCAATTATAAGCATCCTCTGGACGCTCTGCGTTCACAGACAAAAGATAGCTCTTCATTTTATTATTTAATAAATCAACCAAGTCAGGCCTAGAAGAGGATAAATCATTTTTTTCGCCGACATCCTTCTTAATATTAAACAGCAATTTTCGGCCAGAAACAGGGAAGTCTACTAACTTATAGTCACCAAAGCGGATAGCAGAATGTGGTTCATTAATCCCAACACGGTTGTAGTGTGGATAATGAAAAACTAAACCATCAAAATCCCGATTAACCGTATCCTTGGTTTGTCGTAATACCGAGACCAAGCTTCCACCATCGATATTTTTAGGCAACTGCTCAATCGAGCCCGCTAGGTCCGCGAGTGTTGGCATGATGTCATGAGTAACAACGGGTGTTTCACTTTGACTTGCTGGCTCTATATTAGGCCCAAAAATAGCAAAGGGGATCCTAATACCTCCCTCCATTAAGTCCCATTTACCGCGAAGTAAAGGTGCATTAAGGCCAGGATTATAGGGCTTGCCCAGATTTTTTTGTTGAGGAAGTACCGGCATACCGCCGTTATCTGAAACAAAAATAACATAGGTATTGGTCTTAAGATCGAGAGCATCATAAGCACTTAATAAGTGCCCTATGGACAAATCCAGATCATGGATCATGGCGGCATAAGCTTGATTAGAATGCAGCTGACCCTTTGCGCGCTTGCCTACCTCAGAGAAAGACGATTCGCTGTAAACTATATTTGAGTGAACGGCATAGTGTGAAAGTTGCAAGAAGAACGGCTGCTTTTTTGTTACTGATTCCTGAATAAAGTCAATCGCTCTGGCAGTGATAGAGTTTATTCGCTTGGGGTCTTCCTCAGCATAGCCATTCCACTGCAGGGCCTTGCTACGTTTGCCGCTATTAAATCCTGCGGTTTTATTACCCGTCTTACCATCATGGACATCATAGCCATAGCGGCTGGGTTCCGCATCAATATGCCATTTTCCAATATGGGCTGTTGTATAACTGGCATCAATATTTTTCAGCACTTGAGGAATACCCATCTGATTATGATCAACTTCATTCTTACCAAGACCACGGGTTCGTCTTAAGCGCGCAGGATTTTTACCAAACTGGATACTATACCGCGTCGGCGAGCACACCGGAGAGGATGCATAGCCATTAGAAAAACGCATGCCTCTGCTCACTAAATTATCAATGTTGGGTGTCAAATAGTAGTCGCTCTTTGCATCAGGCTGGCTCATATCCATAGATTGCGACATGCTACTCCAGCCAAAGTCATCGACTAGCACTACAATAAAGTTTGGCGATTCATTTGCCTGGGGATAATGGGCAAAAGTGGCAATAAATAGTAAAAAAGCAAGTCTTACACGTACTGAATTACAGAGGGATACAGCGCCCACACTGTTCATAAAAGCGTCCTATGATCAAATTAAAACAATGTCTCGTTATCGTCCAGTCAATCCTAGCAATGCTCTCTTTGAGGTCAAAAATATGTCATCGCAGCAACACAGCAGAGAAAAGTCTAAAGTAACGGCCTTTCTTGTTTACGTCTTAATATTAATTAACGAGATTCCATCATCGCCACAAGCTGGTTATGAAGATCCTCTACAACATCGCTGTATTCTGGCTCTTCTGCAACATTATGGGTCTCTTCAGGATCTACCCGATGATCATAAAGCATACGGGCTAACATTTTTCCCTGCTTACCGTACCACTCTGTTAAAGCATAATCCTCGGTCTTGATGACCTCTGCGAGTTGGTACCGGGGAAACACAGCTGTCTTGCCAGGCGCTTTAGGATCCCTAATCTGGGCAACAAAGCTAGATCCTTGAAGTTGATCAAGTTTCGGCTGCTTTGTCAGTTCTAAAATAGTCGGAAAAATATCAACAAACTCGACCAAACCATGGGCTGCTCCGGTCGCAGCAGGATTCTCTTTTTGAGACGGTAGCCTAACAATTAAGGGCGTTTTGGTTGCGTGGTCAAACGGCGAATGTTTTGCCCACAAACCGTGCTCTCCCAAACTCCAGCCATGATCTCCGAGTAAAAACACAATGGTATTGTCAGAGAGGCCTAAGGCGTCAAGCTCTCCAAGTACTTTACCAACTTGGGCATCGACATAGCTAACACTGGCGTAGTACCCGTGAATAAGCTTTCTAGCCATATCATCGGACACTAGCTTTGGTTTTTTGGGTATTCCATCGAACTTTCGAAGCTCGCCCCACCCATGGACCGCCCTTACTGGCGCATTAGTGGGTTGGAATGGATTATCAGCCAGCTCTATGTCTCTTTCGTTATATAAATCCCAGTAGCGTTTGGGTGCATTAAATGGCAAGTGAGGCTTTACAAATCCCACCGCCATGAAAAAAGGCTGATCTAAGGATTTAGCGTCACTAAGCGCCTCAATTGCATGGTCCGCTATTATCCCATCAAAGTAGGCATTATCTTCGACGTCTGCAGACTCAAATGGAGGGCCTTTCTTCACTCGTCCGAAGCGTGCAATATTCTCCTCTAGCACATAATTCCTATGCCCCATTCCACCGATTGATGAGGATTTCCATGGAGCAATACTCCACTGGGATACTGAGTCACCCGCGTCATGCATTATCTTTCCCATACTCTGAGTGTGATAACCCTGCTCTGTTAGGTAACCAAAAAGCGTCTTCGCATTTTCAGCATCTTCGTCCGCCCTAGCGTAAAAAGTTCTAAAACGTTTTTTATTGGGGCGTAGTCCGGTCATCATGCTTGCTCTAGACGCGCCGCAAACTGGCACATTGACATAGGCGTTTGTAAACATAACGCCCTCATTGGCCAGCTTGTCGATATTAGGTGACTTGATAACCGTCTTTCCATAGGCACCCAATTCTGGGCGCAAGTCATCGACCATAATAAACAACACATTAGGCGCATTTTTGTCAACGGCTGAAACCTGACCAACCGAGAGTAGCCCTACAATAAGAGTCCAGAAGTATTTTTTCATAATTATTTTTTGCAAACCTTGTTAATGAGCGTCGACGGATTTCTGCATACGTCCGGCTCTGACTAGATCACGCTGCATAAATTTTCGTAGATCCTTTTCTGTACCATCACGCAGCCACTGTTCGGGAAACTCCGCTGCTTTAGAACGATTACCTTCACGGAAGACAGCACCGTGACTAAATTTTTCTGTATAGGGCACACTAAGACCTTCAGGTGCGCCTGACAAACGTGCGAAAAGTTTTGCACGCAGATCAGCAATAGTCCCTAGATACTTAGGATCATGAATTAGGTTGCGCATTTCTTTCGGGTCGGCACGCATATCATATAATTCTTCAGTGTCCCAAAGACCATGATAAGTGATGAATTTGTATTCATTAGTGCGCAGGGCAAAGGTGGTTGGAGTACTTGGAAAATTAAATTCCCAATAATACTCATAGAGCAGATCGCTACGCCATTCAGTCTCGTTATTACCCTGGGCTAATCCATAAAGGCTGTCACCGGCAAAGTGCTCTGGCGAGCTAACCCCGGCGATATCCAGTACTGTTGGTGCGATATCAATGTTGGCGGCGATTTCGCTAACCACATGGTTTGCCTTTAACCCATTCCCCCATGCTAGCAGAGGTACACGCATAGATTCTTCATAAGCATTTCGCTTATCGATTAATCCGTGCTCTCCGAACATGAAACCGTTATCGCCCATTAGCATTACAATAGTATCATCCTCGTGACCATTGGCCTCAAGCCAAGCAAAGACTCGGCCTAAGCTCTCGTCAACAGCCGATAGAGCCCTGTGATACTGCATTTTGTATTCTTGGACATCTAACGAGCTATGATAAGGGAAATCAACACCATGCCAGCTGTTACGCTGGTTCTTAACCCACATGGGTTTGCCCTCATAATTTTCTTCGGTATTAGCTTGGCTATCGGGTATAGAGATCTTTTTACCACTGTATTGCTGCCTGTGACGCTTAGCAGGCGCAAAGTTTGCGTGCACTGCTTTGTGTGATAAATACATAAAAAACGGCTTGTCGCTCTCTGTTTCGCGCTTATCTAACCACTCGACTGCATAGTCGGTTAACTCGTCAGTGATATAACCTTTTTGTTTCACTCGCTTACCGTTCACATTAAGCATATTAACTTTACCATTTGGCCTCTTCGGGTAGTAATGACCCTGCCCTGCGAAGCTCACCCAATGGTCAAATCCAGGCTGAGGATCATCCAGCTTGCGTCCAGCAGAGGCTAACTCCCCCATATGCCACTTGCCGATAAACGCAGTATCATAACCCGCTGTTTGTAGATACTGAGGGAAAAAGATAGAGCCCTCACGTGGAGGCTTGTTATTATCGACAACGCCATGATCGTGCATGTACTGACCTGTTAGTATCGAAGCCCGGCTTGGAGAGCAAAGTGCCGTGGTAACAAAAGCGTTCTCAAAATGCACACCTTCATTTGCCATTCTGTCCATATTAGGTGTGCTGATAACAGGATTCATAAAGCCCAGTTCATCATAACGCTGGTCATCCGTAAGGATATATATAACATTTTTGGGTTTTGTCATATTACGACTTTCAGCCGCTATTTCAGTACATCCAGACAGCGCGCTTAGCAGTAACACCGGCGCTACAAGAAACTTAGTTGACGCCATAGAGGATCTAACCTTAGCGAGAATTGTTTTCATGAATCCCTCCTATATCATTACGTTTTAATTTTAAATTGCACTTTATTATTCTACTTTTAGTTGAACCTTTTTTAAATCAGATTTGCGCGATGAGGACCCAAGCATTAGGGTAAACCTACCAGGCTCAACAACGTAATCCATCTCCAAATTATAATAAGCTAGCATGTTAGGTTTTACATCAAACTCCACCGTTTTCGACTGCCCTGGAGCAAGCTTGATCTTTTTGAAGCCTTTTAGTTCTTTAACCGGCCGTGTCACCTCACTGAAATTATCACGGATGTACAACTGAACCGTTTCGAAGCCTGCAACATTACCGGTATTGGTGACCCTTGTGCTCACAGAAGTACTCTCGCCTAAACTTACTATTCGGTTTTTGAGCAGAGGTTTTGTATAACTAAAATTTGTATAACTAAGACCATACCCAAACTCAAACAGATTACGTGTCGGTGCATCAACATACTTATGCTTATAGGCCGTTGGCTTATGGTCGTAAGTAGCCTGACCATGACCGACACTAAAGGGGACCGTAATTGGCAACTTGCCGCTGGGGTTAGTCAGGCCATAGATTATCTCAGCAATTGCTTGGCCACCCATGGCGCCGGGCTCCCAGGCCTCTATAATCGCCTCCGTATTGTCCACTAGCCATGGCTCAGCAATTGGCCGTCCGTTGACTAGAACGACAATCACAGGAGTTCCTGTTGCTTGGATCCCTTTGATTAGCTCCAGTTGCCGCCCGAACAGATCTAAAGAGGAACGAGCTACATTTTCACCCGAAGTCTTTCCCTTTCGGTCGTATCGAAGTGGGTTTTCGCCAACAACGACCAAGGCAACATCTGAATTTTTGGCGCGCTTAGCGGCAGCTTTTATGTCTTTAGTCGTCAGCGTTTTTACCTGATTACCGACATCATAAAAATCGATATTAGTGGCTGGCAACGCCTGCAGACCTTCAAGCACGGTCGTGATATTTTCTGGCGGCTGAGGCAATACCCAGTCACCTAATATAGCGTCACTGTTAGCATTTGGACCTGTCACAAAGACTTTCGTATCTCTGCTGAGTGGTAAAATGTCGTTATTATTAGTGAGTAAGACAATACTTTGCCGCGCCATTTCTAATGCCGTTTTTTGATGCTTTTTAGTATATAGCTTGTCTGACACAGCTGATTCGTCAACAAAGGGGTTATCAAATAAACCCAATTTGAACTTAGCCAGTAGTATTGGTTTTGCTGAGGCCTCGATCCTATCTTCAGTAATTAAGCCTTGTTGAACTAACTCAACTAAAGGAGGAAGAAATTTAGGGCCATGCATGTGCATGTCCATGCCTGCATTGACGGTCTGGCGCACAGCATCTTTTTGACTCGTTGCTGTTCGATGAAAGGTATGCAGCCGACCAACGTCCATCCAGTCACTCACAACAAACCCCTTGAATCCCCACTCATTGCGAAGTACATCTGTGAGAATAAAACGATTACTGTGTGCCGGCACTCCGTTTATCTCATTATGGGCCGCCATAAAAGTAAATACCCCAGCCTCAATCGCTCTCTTAAAGGGTGGAAAGAAGTCCTCTCGCAGAGTCCTTAAAGAAACGTCCATCGGCGATAAATTAATGCCATTAATAGGATCACCGCCCGCAACCCAGTGCTTTGCGTTTGCAATTACTTTGTTGGGTCCAGTGAAGTCCCCCTGTTGAAGTCCCTCAATTGTAGCTACGCCCATTTCACCGACTAAATAAGTGTCCTCGCCAAAGGTTTCACCTACCCTACCCCAACGAGCATCTCTGGCGATATCAATATTAGGTGTAAACGTCCAGTGCGATCCTGTCGCACGCATTTCCAACGCTGTCTCAGCACTAGCCTGTCTAACCAAGTCAAGATTCCAAGTGCTCGCCATACCCATGGGAGCTGGGTATACCGTGGCGCCACGAACCATTGCCGTTCCGTGAATGGCGTCAATTCCAATAAGAAGGGGGATACCTAACCGAGTTTTTTGTGCGTGGTACTGGAGCAGATTGGCCTCTTTAGCGGTCAAAACATGTAAAAAGGACCCTACTTTCCCGGTCTCAATAAAGGCTGGCATTTGCGATGAATGCAACCCAGGGTAAAATCCACGAGCATCACTTTTGGCTAGCTCCTCGACAGTCATATGTTTCTCTGATGCAGCAACATGCTCAATACCGACGTACTGTGACATTTGCCCAACTTTTTCTTCGAGCGTCATACGTGGTAGTAAATCAGCTAACCGTTCTTCAGCGCTTAGACTCGAATCTTGATAGGGGAAATCTGCCGCAATGACATTTGCACTTAGAGATAAAACTAAGCCAACTAACGCTAATCTCAAGCCAATAGGTAGTACCATTTAATACTCTTCCTTTAATTTTATATTTAAAATAAACGCTCTAAACTTCAAACACAAAGCCCTGCTGTTTGAGTTCAAAGTAACGTTCTTTATCAAAACGATACAAAGCAGCGGCTCTGTGCGCAACGCCTGATTGTTTTTCATCACAGGAAATCAAAAGATTCATCTTTTGCATCTTCCGACGAAAGTTAGGCTTGTCCAGTGAAACGCCCAAAATGCCCTCATAGAGCATTTGCAACTCAAGCAATGAAAACTTTTCTGGTAACAAATTGAAGCCAATTGGCTCATGGCAGACCTTGTGTTTCAAATGCATAATTCCGGTTTCGAGAATAGCTTGGTGGTCGAAAATTAGTTTTGGTATCTCATTCACAGGGAACCACTTGACATCCAGTTGATAGGTGCCAACAACTAACTTAGAAGCATCAGGCGCAATTAATGAGAAAAAAGCCGTTGTGATAATTCTTTCGGTAGGATGACGACCCAAGTCACTGAATGTTTTTAGCTGCTCCAAGTAAATATCTGACAAACCCGTTTTATCAAGTAACACGCGCGCCGCAGCCTCACTTAAGGTTTCATGATCAAGCAGCCAATCTCCAGGCAAACCCCATTGACCGATACTGTCGCCATCCCCGTGGCGAACAAGCAGGATTTCCAAACGACCGCCCTCACAACCGAACACAAGATTGTCTACGGTCAATGCATGCATTCCCTTCATAATTCTTTGCTCTTGCTGTCAGATATCTTAACTATAACATTGAAAAGCTGAGACTAATAGTTATATTGACTATTATTAATTAAACGGCAATATTTGAAGGGATTTTTGGGTGTAATATTAGCGTTGACGCTAGGCAAACCAACAGCCAACCAGACTCATCATCTAATTGGTGCAGGCAATAGCTTTACCTGTGCGTTTATTGGTATGTGTTGCCAAGATCTCAGTGATGTCGGTCAAACCACTGACTTTGGATACTTTGAGTACGTAGAGTGTTAGCCACTTATTCAGTATCGCTAAATTTCAAACACAAAGCCCTGCTGTTTGAGTTCAAAGTAACGTTCTTTATCAAAACGATACAAAGCAGCGGCTCTGTGCGCAACGCCTGATTGTTTTTCATCACAGGAAATCAAAAGATTCATCTTTTGCATCTTCCGACGAAAGTTAGGCTTGTCCAGTGAAACGCCCAAAATGCCCTCATAGAGCATTTGCAACTCAAGCAATGAAAACTTTTCTGGTAACAAATTGAAGCCAATTGGCTCATGGCAGACCTTGTGTTTCAAATGCATAATTCCGGTTTCGAGAATAGCTTGGTGGTCGAAAATTAGTTTTGGTATCTCATTCACAGGGAACCACTTGACATCCAGTTGATAGGTGCCAACAACTAACTTAGAAGCATCAGGCGCAATTAATGAGAAAAAAGCCGTTGTGATAATTCTTTCGGTAGGATGACGACCCAAGTCACTGAATGTTTTTAGCTGCTCCAAGTAAATATCTGACAAACCCGTTTTATCAAGTAACACGCGCGCCGCAGCCTCACTTAAGGTTTCATGATCAAGCAGCCAATCTCCAGGCAAACCCCATTGACCGATACTGTCGCCATCCCCGTGGCGAACAAGCAGGATTTCCAAACGACCGCCCTCACAACCGAACACAAGATTGTCCACGGTCAATGCATGCATTACCTTCATCATTCCCTTTTCTCCTTTTGTACGTTTTTATTATAGCATCGACGTAGTTGGGCGTTGCATTATATGCCGAAATTTTCAGCTAAAAGGAAATAGTTCAACTACTAACCAAGGTATTAGAGATGTTTTATTTTAGTTATTAATTAAGGGGCCAATGATTCCTTTTAATATTAAAAATGACCCGAGTGAGACTAATGACCTGAGCTCAGTTGAGCCTAAAAAATTGCGGCGCCTGTTCAATTTATATCGCCAGTATGAAATAGACAATCAAGTGCTATCAATACCCGCAAAATTTGATCTAAAAAGGCAAGCCGTCATTAGTGGGGTTCACGCTAAATCTGGAACACCAATCCTAAGTTTTATTATTTTGATGTTTGTTTTAGCGGCATTTTATGGAGTGTATCGCGCCCGTAAAAACCTTGAGCTCAATGACTGAGTTATCTTTTTTAATGGCAACCAACTAAAGTAACCTGCTTTTTTTACTGATTTTTTTCAGCTTCTTGTCGTTCTAACATTTCTAATATGTACGATAGCTCACCACAACATTTATCTAATACCATGTGTGCTACTTCGTCATCATTTTTTATTCGCTCTTCAGCTAACATAGCTATTCTTAGCCGCAGATACTCTATGGGGTCAGAGCGTTTCTCGCGCCGTCTCATGCTGATCCCATGCTGGGGTATGCAACAGCTTTGCGTGTTTCAACAAGCCCGAGTGCAACACCACTTATAAGACTTGCTAAAATGACCATCGGGGGAAAACTGTCCGGTTGTATCACAAAATGCTCCTTCTTTAGCTTTATCATACCGATGTAAAGCAACTAATCAAGAATGGTTAAAAATGTATTCGCTATCTATTCTACGGTTAACTTCTGGCCAGTATTTTACTTACTGTAGTGCGATATTCTGTTATCTTTATGGTAACAATAGCCTTGGCGCAACCCGACACCATCTCGATCTAGCCCTGATTTGACTGGATGGGGTATTAAGCTATGATTGGATTAATTATGAAAAAAATAATTCTAATTTGTACTTTTCTCTTTATATCCTCGCCTTGCTATTCTCAAGAGGAAACTACCTATTATCTCATTCGTCATGCCGAAAAATTACGGGTCGATACAACTGATCAAAATCCGAAATTAAATCATCAAGGCGTAAAAAGAGCGGATGCTTGGAAAGAAGTCTTCACTAATGTAAATCTGGATGCTGTTTATTCTACAGATTACAACAGAACTAAACTAACCGCTAAACCTACAGCTGATAGTAAACATTTACCTATATTTTTATACGATCCAAAAGATATGTATTCAGAATCTTTTCAGCACAAAACTAAAGGAAAAGCTGTCTTGGTTGTTGGGCATAGCAATACTACTCATGTTTTCGCAAATAAAGTTTTAGGCAGAGATGAATATAATCAAATTAATGATGACAATAATTCAAATCTTTATATTGTTTCTGTTATTGACGGAAAGGCTTTCTCGATTTTATTAAAGATTAATTAAGGCCCGCTTCTACTTGCCCTTTCACAGCCATAGAGTCGACAACAATCTGCATAGGTGGAACTTCGATCTAGTCCTGATTTGCCTGGATGGGGTACTGATCTATAAGTCGCAAACTGCAAAAAATTACATCTCCTTTTTACTATTACAAAAAATCATTTGATCTGAGTCACTAACGGTGACACGATTTTTGCTATTATAAGTACACATATTGAGGGTGATCATTTTAGTCATATTGCTCTATTCACAAAATATTGGATATCGTTATGTACCTAATGAAAAACATTAACTCTCTAGCTCTTTGCTTATTGGTCATTACTTCTTGTGGCGGCGGCAGTGAGAAAATTGAAGTCACTCCAGCCCCAACAGCAGTTGCCACCGGCCTATTAATTCCGGTTAGTGACAGCACCGTATTGCTGGACAGCATGCGTGCCGGATTTACTCAGATCGCTGCAGCTAACGCTGCGCGTATGGGCGGCCAGGTTCCGGAGACTACTTCAGCAGATACGAGCACCAACTTCACCACAACCTACACCCTAGAGGCTGATGTCGACGAGCATGATTTTGTTAAATATGATGGCGACCACCTATTTATAGCGCCCAGTCGAGGGATGGATTGCTGTTTTATACTTGAAGATGCATTAGCGCCTGAAATGGCAGTGGTCGACGAAATGCCTACTGAAAATGATGAGCGTAGTATTCGTATTTTAGCGACAGACCCCAGCGATGCCAGTGCCTTAGAAGTAAGTACTATAGCCTTAAGTGACAACCTGTCTGTAGAGGGCCTCTATGTAAACGACTCCCAACTTGTGGCTATAAGCACCTCAGGCTGGTGGGGTGGCTATGGCGACTCCTTTACCCGGGTCGCCAACTGGGAATCACAAACAACTATTCTCAGCGTTTATGATATCGCTGATGTAACTGCGCCTACCAATCAGATAAATATTGAATTCGAAGGTGGTTTCGTCAACAGCCGTAAAAAAGGTGACATTGTCTATCTCGTCGCTCGCCACACTCCAATTATCGAAGGCTTTGTTTATTATCCCAATGACGCACAAAAGATTGAAAATGAGCGTCTGTTAAGTGAAATATCGCTAGAAGATATGCTACCCACTATGTCCATTGATGGGGTTTCAAGCCCCTTAGTTAATGTCGGTGATTGTCTCATTGCTGATTCCGAGCATGAACTATCTCCCGCAGTCAACGGTTATCCCACTATGACAATCCTTATTGCAGTTGACCTTGTCGATCCCAGCATTGCCAAAGCACGCTGCTATCTAGAGCCCATAGATGGTATCTATGTCAGTCAAAATGCTATCTACCTGAGTCAAATTGATTACGATGACTCTCTGATAGAGCCTTCGTCACGCACGATTATTCATCGTTTCGAATTGACGAAAAATTTGGTATATCAAGGATCAGGGGCAGCTAAAGGCTCCCTTTATCTTAGCGGTGACAGAGATTTCAGAATAAATGAGCATGATGGATATCTGCGGCTAGTGACTACACAGAGAACCGGTGATTCGTCAGATACGGTTGATCATAAACTTTCTATACTTAAATTAAATACCCAAGATGTTGAGCTTGATCTCGTCTCCACCTTGCCTAATTCTGAGCGCCCAGAAGCCATCGGAAAACCCAATGAAGCTCTTTATGGTGTGAGATTTATGGGTGATACACTCTACCTAGTTACCTTTGAACGTATTGATCCACTGTATGTTGTTGATCTCTCAAAACCCACAGATCCAATGATTGCCGGCGAGCTAATGGTGACTGGCTTTTCGGACTTTCTTCATGCGGTCAATGACGATCTACTCATGGGCTTAGGACAGGATGAAAACGGCTTAGTCAAGTTAGAGCTTTTTAATGTTGCAGATATGACCGCACCCTACTCTTTGGGGGGTATTTCCTTGGGAGAAAGTGAGGGAGCATCCTGGGGATACTCAGAAGCGCGCTACAATCGCCATGCATTTACCTATCAGGCAATTGATGCCAGCAAAGATCGGTTTCTTATCCCAGCTACCATTTCGTTTTATTCCGCGGAAATGGGTTACCAAGAAGATAGTCGGCTGTATATGTTTGAGATCAACAGTAAAGAGAATGCAGCCTTAGCTTCTATTGATGAGATTGGCCGGATTAGCGCTGGGCGAGAATGGTGGCAAAGCAACCTTATGCGCTCTGTGATTCATGATGATGCAGTGTATTACGTTAATGGTAAGGCTGTATGGTCCGCTTTATGGACCAATCCTACCGAACAAAAAGGCCCGCTATAAAGTTATAAAGTTATAAAAAAAACTGCGTATTGCTTAGAATAACTATTCCTAAGCACATCTAGAGTCACAACCATCTGCATAGGTGGAATCTTAAAGGTTCTGCCTTTTTTTGTGTCGGCCATATAGATATCAGAACTAGCCTATTTCTGGAGGGGTACCTCGATCTAGCCCTTATTTAACTGGATGGGCTATTGAGCTATGATTGTATTTGAAGAATGAAGTTTGAGTTTTGTAAACACTCCTTGATGCTGAAGCGATTTTCACATCTCCAAATTATTAGCAGCCTAATAAGGGCTAAAGCTTTTAAAGATACGTCTAAGGTACTAATCATGAGAAAGCTTGCCCCACTGATAATTTTATTAATTTTATCCGTCGATGTTCACGCCGTTCATGAATGTGGCTCTCCGCATAAGGAGCATAATTCGATTGGACAGGCGAAACACGGATGTGATGATCTTAAAGAAACAGATTTCTTTTACGGGGATTCTCGTGGAGATTCACCTGAATTATCAGCTAGAGGTGTTTATCAGGTTGGTGTTCGTACTCTGCAGGTTGTCAATCCAAATCAGCCAGATATTCTCAGCTACAGTGAAACCGAGCCCAATCCGCTCTATGACCGCGAACTAACACTTGAAGTTTGGTATCCCTCTAAACTCTCAGAGAATCAGAAACAAATTACAACATACAATGATGTACTTGGACACGGATCAAAGAATCCAGATCGACCAAATCTACCCTTCCACTTTGGTGGGAGAGCCGCGCGAAATGCCAAAGTAGATCCTGAAAGCATGGCAGCCCCCTTAGTAATAATTTCTCATGGCTATTCTGGATCCAGAGTAATCATGACTTGGCTGGCGGAAAATTTGGCCTCAAAAGGATATGTCGTAGCAGCCATAGATCACGCAGAATCAACTCATGCTGACGCCGGTCCTATCAGTAGCACGATGGTAAATAGACCTCGTGATATAAACTTTGTCATCGAGACTATAGATGATATGAGTCAAAACCCTATATCGTTTTTATTCGGAACGGTTAATGCGGAACTTACGGCTGTGATTGGTTACTCCATGGGAACATACGGCGCATTGAGTGTCGCAGGCGTCGGTGCAAGCAAACTAGCCTTGCAGTTTCCTGGAGACATTCCCGATCATTTCCTAGCAAGTCTGCAGGCGGATAATCCAAAATTTGAGGCTATGCTCGATAAACGTATAAAAGTGATTGTCGCATTCGCACCTTTCGCACCTAGTGGATATTGGAGTAAAACGGGAATAAAAAAGCTCAAGGTGCCGAGCCTTTTTATCGTGGGTGAACAAGATCAAACAACAGGATTCGCAGCAGCACAATGGCTTTTTGACAACGCTGTGAATTCAGAGCGCTATCTATTAGTATTCCAAAGTGCGATTCACGAAGTAGCAACTAATCCCGCTCCGCCATTGGCCGACCTATATCCTCGTGAATACGCTCACTACCAGGAACCTGCATGGGATAACCGTAGACTTAACAATATTAATCAGCACTTTATAACCGCTTTTCTAGGAAAACATCTACTGAACGAAGACGATAAGTATAACGGCTATTTGGATCTTTCAGTCATTTCAAATATCTCGCCACGAACTGATACCAAAGACCCCAAGTACTGGAAAGGTTTTCCAAACTGGACAGCAATCGGCATGGAATTACATCAGAGATCAGCGCAGGTGCTTGAGTAGGTAATGATGATTAGATAGGACAGATATGAAACGATGACTCTTACTAGCTCTATTGTCCTCCATGCCCACCTTTGCTGATGACACTGCCTTTGATTGGTCGGGCCTTGAGAGGAGTAAAATAAGTCATGAAACGCCCTCGTATACTAGTATTTGAGATAGTTTTTCTCCTAATGCTACTTAATCTGTAGAGACGATTTGCTCAAGTAGGTCTGCAAGCTCCACCGGATGAGATCTCTGCGCATTATGGTCACTTTGAAGAATATGGATTGGCCAGCCTCTAGCTTTGGCGTTCTTCCATGACGGATCAGTTTTCTCCCTGATCTCTCGTATTGTTGGATCGCTCACAAATGCTACATAGGTTGCAGGTAATTGTATTGCTTGATCATCATCAAAAGATACGGGTTCTGTCAATGTGGCAAGCGACTGGGGGACATCATGAGGTGGCTTAGAGTTTGTTATCAGCCAAGGAAAGTAGACAACCCCATCCTTTATTTTGAGATCTCTGTCATCAGTCCACAGATCTTTAATTGACATCCCATGATTCGGAACGGCCGCATCTAAAAACACTGCATGCTTAACTTTTTTGGGTATGCTGTTCATTACACCGGTAACGACTATGCCGCCATAGCTATGCCCCACCAAAATAATCTCATCGAGTTCATCATAGATAACGGTATTTACTACATCCATAATATGTGTGGTTAGATTAATTTTTGGGCTAGAAAGGTGGGCTCTCTCCCCCAGGCCAGTGAGCGTTACCCTGTGAACTTTATGGCCTCTTTCTACAAGGATACTCTCCATAGTTCTCCAATCCCAGCCGCCTCCAGTCGCACCGTGGACCATGACAAAAGTTTCTTGAGATCGGTCGTTATAACCGGCACTTACTGGTATCGCAGGTAATGCGAGGAGACAAATTAAAATAACAGACTTCAGAATGGTTATTTTGGATGACAAAATAGAGAACCTCACAGAAATTAAAACTTAGCCCTATTATCTTGCCATATATTTTAAGATAAGAAAGCATTTAAACTGGCGTTATGAAGTTCTCAAAAATAAGCCATCTAGTAATCAGTGATTAATTAACCATGAGTAAGATGCAAATAGTTCACGCAGATTAGTAATACTAGCTAACAGCAGGAGTCCCTTCTGACAAAAGGGGTAGGGTCGGCGTATCTGAGAATTGGGATTTTATTTCTAGGGATTACGAATTATCTATCTATCAATACCCTTATAGTGGGTAGGTTAATGGGTAAAGATTCTGCATATAAAAAAACCCTGTAAAAACATAGGCTTAATTAATCTATATGGCGGTGAGAGAGGGATTCGAACCCTCGAAACGCTATTAACGCTTACACACTTTCCAGGCGTGCTCCTTCAGCCACTCGGACACCTCACCGTAAACTGCTACCGATTATCTACTGATCGGA